>Ga0156231_1010_pt1 | contig 282659 bp, 259 predicted proteins | sample RifCSPlowO2_12_FD_107878 | JGI IMG/M metagenome (GOLD analysis project Ga0156231, IMG submission 107878) | Burkholderiales bacterium RIFCSPLOWO2_12_FULL_64_99
GGCCCAGCTCACCCATCTCGCGGAAGATGGACGGGTCGGTCTTTTCGTTGCGGAAGGCTTCCAGCACGCGGGGGGCCAGCTTGTCCTGGCAGTAGGCCCGCGCGGCGTCGCGCACGGCGCGCTCGTCGTCGGTCAGTTGCTGCTCCAGCAGCAGGGCGTCATCCCATTGGAACGTGGCTTTGGCGTGTGAAGACATGGTGTGATCCTTGTGGTGTGGGGGTCAGTGCTGGGGGGCAGAGGGTTGGACGCGTTCGCGGTCCTGCAACTCGCGCCATTGGATCTTGCCCGAGGCAGATTTGGGCAGGTGGTCCACGATGCTGACGATGCGAGGGCATTTGTAGGTCGCCATGTGGTCGTGGGACCACTCGGCAATGTCCTGCTCGGTGACGGTGCCAACGTGATCGGGCTTGAGCACGACAACGGCCTTGACGGTCTCGCCGCGGCGTGGGTCTTGCGCGGCGATCACGCAGGCTTCCTGGATGGCCGGGTGGTGGTAAAGCATGGCTTCCACCTCGGCTGGCCAGACCTTGAAGCCCGACGCATTGATCATGCGCTTGAGGCGGTCGACCATGAAGAAGTAGCCGTGCTCATCGGCATAGGCCAGATCGCCCGTGCGCAAAAAGCGCTTGCCGTCGAGCTCGATGAAGCTGTCGCGGTTGGCGTCGGGCGCGCGCCAGTATTCGCGCATGACCTGGGGGCCGTGCACGATGATCTCGCCGATCTCGCCGGCGGGCAGTTCGGCAAAGGTGCCGGGGTCGACCACGCGCGCGTCCACATCGAAGATGGGGATGCCCAGGCACTGGCGCATCGGGCGCTGGGTCGGGTTGATGTGGGTGGCCGCCATCGTCTCGGACATGCCATAGCCCTCGATGTAATCGGCGCCCACCAGGGTTTTGAGCTTGTTGCCGATGGCTTCGGGCATGGCCGCGCCTCCGCCGCCCACGCTCTCCAGGCTGGAGAGGTCAAACTGGTCGAGATTCGGGTGGGAGAGCATGTCCACCACCATGGTCGAGATCAGCTGTGCGGCGGTGACCTTGTAGCGGCCGATGCACTGCAGCGCCACATCGCGGTCCCAGCGTGGGATCAGGATGGCGGTGGCGCCCAGGCAGATCGCGCCATTGAGCGCGTTCTGCATGCCGGTGACATGGAAGAAGGGCAGGACGGCGAGCATCACCGTGTCAGGCGTGGACTTGAGCCACACATGGCGCGCGATGGTGTTGTACATCACGCTGCGGTGGGTGTGCACGCAGCCTTTGGGGTGGCCGGTGGTGCCCGAGGTGTAGGGCATCACGGCCATGTCGTCGGGGCCGGCCGTCATCGGGCCGGGTGACAGGTTGGTCGCCAGTGCGTCCATCCAGGCCACCGCGCCGGTGTCGGTGAAGGTGCGGCGTGCTTCGCTCACGAAGGCGGGCACGCGCAGGTCGGTCGGCTCGGTCAGGTAGTCGCTGTAGGTGGCGACGATGGCATGGCGCAGGCCTTCGCTGTCCGGCGCCTCGTGCAGGCCCTCGTTGAGCAGGGGCTGCACGTGGTGAAAGAGATCCTGCGGCACGAAGATGGTCGTGGCCTGGGCATCGCTGACGTAGTGACGGAGTTCGTCCGTCAGGTTCATCGGGTTGACCGGCACGACCACGGCGTCGGCGCGCAAGATGGCGTAGTAGGCCAGCGCGTACTGCGGGCTGTTCTGCATGTACAGCAGCACGCGATCGCCCTTGCCCACGCCGCAGACCTGTTGCAGGTAGCCGGCCAGCCGTTCGGTCTCCACATGAAACTGCCCGTAGCTCAGGGGCGTGTCGTAGAAGATGAAGTACGGCTTGTCGGGGTGGCGCTGTGCGGCGCGCTCGACGTTGGCGTACAGGTGGGTGGCAGGCACCTCCAGGTGCCGGGGCACCTGGGGCGGCCAGTGAGCAAGGTGGCGATCAGACATGTGCTGTGTCAGGCGAACTTACTGCTGGCCCAGCGCGATGAAACGCTGCAGGTGGTGGTCTTCGTCACCCAGCACGTGGTCGATCATGACCAGGCGCTTGGCGTAGTGCGGCATGGGCAGCTCCCACGTCACCCCGATGCCACCGTGCAACTGGATGGACTCTTCGGCCACCAGCGTGCCGGTCTTGCCAGCCGTGTACTTGGCGGCCGACAGGGCGCGCTCGCGGGCGATGCGGTCGTCGCCGTCCAGCGCGGAGGCGGCGTTGATGACGGCCGAGCGGGCCTGCTCGATTTCGAGCAGCACGGTGGCCATGCGGTGTTGCAGGGCCTGGAAGCTGCCGATGACCTTGCCGAACTGTTTGCGGGTCTGCAGGTACTCGATGGTGGCCTTCTTGCAGACTTCCATCGCGCCCAGGGACTCGGCGGCCAGGGCCAGCAGGCCACGGCCGACGGCGTGCTCCAGCGTGGCGTGGCCTTGGCCTTCGGCGCCCAGCAGGGCCGAGGCGGGTACGCGCACTTGCTTGAAGCTCACCTCGGCGGCACGGGTGCCGTCGACGTTGCCATAGGCGCGCAGGCTCAGGCCAGCCGTGCCGGCAGGCACGACGAACAGCGAGATGCCGGCTTCGTCGTCCACATTGCCGCTGGTGCGGGCCGAGACGATGATCTGCTGGGCCTGGTCGGCAAAAGGCACGACCGCCTTGGCGCCGTCGATCACGTAGTGGTCGCCGTCACGGGTGGCACGGGTGCTGACGCGGTTCAGGGCGTAATGGGCATCGGCCTCTTCATGGGCCAGCGTGGCGATCAGGCCGCCACCGATGATCTCTTCGATCAGGGCCTTTTGCGCGTCGTTGCCAGCGTGGGCCAGCGCGGAGCCGGCCAGCACGGCCGTGGCCAGCACGGGCTCGACCACCAGACCGCGGCCCAGGGATTCGAACACGGTGGCGATGTCAAAGCCGGTGCCGCCAAAGCCGCCTTGCTCTTCGGTGAACAGGGCGCCGATGAGGCCCAGCTCGGCGAACTTGGCCCACTGCTCGGGGCTGTAGCCGGTGGCCGACTTGCTGATGGCGTGACGGGTTTCGATGCTGTACTGCTCGGCCAGGTAGCGGTCGAGCGAGTCAGCCAGCATGCGACGGTCGTCGGATTGGTTGAAGTTCATGGTTGTGTTCCTCGCCAGTCGATGCTTACAGACCCAGGATCATCTTGGAGATGATGTTCTTCTGGATTTCGTTGGAGCCGCCGTAGATCGACAGCTTGCGGTAGTTGAAGTAGTGGGACGCGGCAAAGGCCGATTCCTGCGGGCCGATGGGCTCGCCCGTGTAGCTTTCGTCCAGCGCTTCGGCGATGTAGGGCAGGGCATGCACGCCCAGCGCGCGACGCGCCAGCGAGAACAGCTCCTGACGGATCTCGGTGCCCTTGATCTTGAGCATCGAGCTTTCCGCACCGGGCACACCGCCACCGGCCACCGCTGCGATCACACGCAGGTTGGTGGTCTTCATGTTTTCCAGGTCGATCTCGACCTTGGCCATGCGGGCGGCAAACAGCGGGTCTTGCGACAAGGGCTTGCCGTTCTTCGTCACGCGCGCGGCGAGGTGCTTGAGGCGGTCCATGCCGGCGATCGAGTAGCCGACGCCCGCGATGTTGGTGCGTTCGTGGGTGAGCAGGTACTTGGCGCAGTCCCAGCCCTTGTTCTCTTCGCCCACCAGGTTGGCCACGGGCACGCGCACATCGGTGAAGAACACTTCGTTGATCTCGTGCTCGCCGTCCAGCGTGATGATGGGGCGGATCTCGATGCCGGGGGTGGCCATGTCGACCAGCACGAAGCTGATGCCCTGCTGGGCCTTGGCTTCACGGTCGGTGCGCACCAGGCAGAAGATCATGTTGGCGTGCTGACCCAGGGTGGTCCAGGTCTTTTGGCCATTGATGACGTAGTGGTCACCATCGCGCACGGCGGTGGTCTTGACCGAGGCCAGGTCGGAGCCGGCGCCGGGTTCAGAGTAACCCTGGCACCACCAGTCCTGACCGTTGAGGATGCGCGGCAGCCAGTATTGCTTTTGCGCTTCGGTGCCGTACTTGATGATCACGGGGGCGACCATGGCCACGCCGAAAGGCTGGATGCGGGGTGTGTGAGCCAGTGCGCACTCGTTGTCGAAGATGAACTTTTCGACCACGCTCCAGCCGGTGCCACCGTACTGAACGGGCCAGCCGGAGGCCAGCCAGCCCTTCTTGTTCAGCAGGGCGTGCCACTCTTCAAAGTCGGCCTTGGTGAAGCGCTTGCCAGCGTCGCCCTTTTCTTTCAGGCGGGCGGGCACGTCGTCGTTCAGGAAGCGTTGCACCTCGGCGCGGAAGGCTTCTTCCTGAGGGGTGAAATTCAGGTCCATGTCTGTGCTCCTCGGGGCGTTTTAGAAAATTTCGAACAGACCGGCGGCACCCATGCCTCCGGAAATGCACATGGTCACGACGGCCCACTTCACGTTGGGGTTCTGCGCCTTGCGGCGACGACCTTCCAACAGGACGTGGCCGACCAGGCGGGCGCCCGTCATGCCAAAGGGGTGGCCGATGGCAATCGCGCCGCCGTTGACGTTCAGCCGGTCATCGGGGATGCCCAGCTTGTCCTGGCAGTAGATCGACTGCGAGGCGAAGGCTTCGTTGAGCTCCCACAGGTCGATGTCGGCCACGCTCAAGCCGTGGCGGGCCAGCAGCTTGGGCACCGCGAACACGGGGCCGATGCCCATTTCATCGGGCTCGCAGCCGGCCATGGCCATGCCACGGAAGGCGCCCAGCGGTTGCAGGCCCAGGCGCTCGGCTTCCTTGGCTTCCATCAGCACGCAGGCCGAGGCACCGTCGGACAGCTGCGAGGCGTTGCCCGCAGTGATGAACTGACCGGCACCGCGCACGGGCTCCAGCTTGGCCAGCGACTCGTAGGTCGTGCCCGGGCGGTTGCCGGTGTCGTGGTCAATCGTCACTTCCTTGTAGGAGACTGCCTTGGTCTCCTTGTCGGTGACGGCCATGGTGGTCGTCACGGCGATGATCTCTTCCTTGTAGCGACCCGCAGCCTGCGCTTCGGCGGTCTTGCGCTGCGACTCGACCGAGAAGCGGTCTTGCGCTTCGCGGCTGATGTTGTAGCGCTGGGCCACGATGTCGGCGGTCTCGATCATCGGCATGTAGACGGCCGGATGGTGCTCCACCATCCAGGGGTCGATGCCCGAGTCCACGCCCGCGCTCTCGCCGCGGCGGATGCCCGAGATGCTTTCCACGCCGGCGGCGATCATGGCCGGCGCGCCGTCCACGATGATGCGGCTGGCGGCGGTCGCCACGGCCATCAGGCCCGAGGCGCAGTAGCGGCTGACGACGGCGCCCGTCACGCCCAAGGGCAGGCCAGCGCGCAGTACGGCGGTGCGGCCGATGTTGCGGCCGGTGCGGCCTTCCGGATAACCGCAGCCGATGATGGCGTCTTCGATCAGGGCCGGGTCGATGCCGGCGCGCTCGACGGCGGCCTGGACGGCATGGCCGGCCAGCGTGGTGCCGGGGATGATGTTGAACTCGCCGCGGTGCGACTTGGTCAGGGGGGTCCGTGCTGTGGACACGATGACGGCTTGACGCATGGGGATGTCTCCTGTGTTCTGCTGTGGGGGGCGGCCGGATCAGGCCTTCGGGATCAGGCCTTCGGGATCAGGCTTGATTCAGGCTGTCGAAGTTCTTGCCTTCGGCCACGAGCTGGACCAGCAACGGGGCGGGTTGCCAGAACAGCGGATCTTCTTTGGCGAAGGCCTGGATGTCGGCCAGGATCTGGGGCAGGCCGACCAGGTCGGCGTACTTCATCGGGCCACCCTTGTAGCGGGGGAAGCCGTAGCCATGCACCAGGGTCACGTCCACGTCCAGCGGACGCAGGGCGATGCCCTCGGCCACGACCTTGGCGCCTTCGTTGACCATGGCGGCCACGTAGCGGCGCTCCAGCTCTTCACGGGTGAAGCTGCGCGGCGTCACGCCGGCCTTGGCGCGCTCTTCGGCCACGATGGCGTCGACCTCGGGGTTGGGCTTGCCGCTGCGGCTGCCGGCTTCGTACACATACCAGCCCTGGCCGGTCTTCTGGCCGAACCAGCCGCGCTCGCACAGCTTGTCGGCGATGTGCACATAGCGGGCCTTGGGGTCACGCGTGGCGGCACGACGCTTGCGCGTCGCCCAGCCGATGTCGCCACCGGCCAGGTCGCTCATCTCATACGGGCCCATCGGGTAGCCGAAGGCGCGCACCATGGCGTCGATCTCGAACGGCGAGGCGCCATCTTCCATCATGTAGTCGGCCGCCTGGCGGTACACGGCCAGGATGCGGTTGCCGATGAAGCCGTCGCACACGCCGGCGCGCACGGGCACCTTCTTGAGCTTCTTGGCCAGCGCAAAGCCGGTGGCGACCACGTCGGCGCTCACCTGGGCGGGCACCACGATCTCCAGCAGCTTCATGATGTTGGCCGGCGAGAAGAAGTGCAGACCGACCACATCCTGCGGACGCGAGACGCTGCCGGCGATCTCGTTGATGTCCAGGTAGGAGGTGTTGGTGGCCAGCACGGCGCCCTTCTTGCAGACGCGATCCAGCTCGGCGAACACGGCCTTCTTGACGCCCATGTCTTCGAACACGGCCTCGACGACGATGTCGGCATCGGCCAGCGCGTCATAGGCGGTCGAGCCGTTGAAACGGGTCAGGATGGCGGCCTTGCCTTCTTCGCTCAGGCGGCCCTTCTTGATCAGGCCGTCGTAGACCTTGGCCACGCGCGACTGGCCCAGGGCCAGGGCGGCGTCATCACGCTCGATCATGGTCACGTTCAGGCCACCGTCCAGCAGGGCCACGGCGATGCCGGCGCCCATGGTGCCGCCACCGATCACGCCCACCTTCTGGAAGGGGCGGGGCTGGGACGACTGGGTCTCGGGCGACTTGGTCACTTCGCGCTCGGCGAAGAAGGCGTGGACCAGGCCGGCGCGCTGCGGGCTGTTGAGGCACTGCACGAACAGTTCGCGCTCGGTGGCCAGGCCTTCGGTGAACGGCTGGTCCAGAGCGGCTTGCACGCAGTCGACGATCTTGGCGGGCGAGAACAGGCCCTTCTTCTTGGCCACATCGGCGCGGGCGGCGTCGATGGCGGCTTGCTGCGCGGCGCTGTCGGCCAGGGCGTCGGTTTGCTCACCGCTGCGGCGCACCGGGGCGCCGTCCGACAGCAGGCTGCGGGCGTAGGCCACGCCTTCGGCGGCGATGTCGTTGCTGGTGGCGATGTGGTCGATCAGGCCCATGCGCAGCGCTTCCTTGGCGCCGGCGTGGCGGCCGCTGAGCATCAGGTCGAGTGCGGCTTGCGCGCCGATCAGGCGGGGCGTGCGCTGGGTGCCGCCAGCGCCGGGCAACAGGCCCAGGGCGACTTCGGGCAGGCCCAGCTTGGCGGTTTCCACGGCCACGCGGTAGTGGGCGGCCAGGGCGATCTCCAGGCCACCGCCCAGCGCGGCGCCATGGATGGCGGCGATCACCAGCTTGTTGCTGGCTTCGATCTGGTTGCAGACTTCAGGCAGCAAAGGCTCTTGCGGGGGCAGACCGAACTCGCGGATGTCAGCGCCGGCGATGAAGTTGCTGCCTGAGCCGGTGATCACGATAGCGTGCACGTCGGCATTGGCATTGAGCTCGGAGATCGCCTTTTGCAGACCTTGACGCACCGCGGCACTCAGCGCGTTGACGGGCGGGTTGGAGAGGGTCACCAGGGCGATGTGGTCGCTCACGGTGGTCTGGACAACGGGCGCGGCAGCGGTGGTTTCCATGGGGTGTCTCTCTTTTTGTGCAGAAAAAAGACCCGGGCCGGATGGCCAGCAGGTTGACACGGATTGTTGGACAGGGGTGCTGTCTTGACAATCCCCTCATGCATTGACAGACTGTCAAGTCAAATTTGACAGTTGACCCGCTCAACGGGCTGACCTCTTGCGCTATGGAACTGCAGTCCTTGTCCATGTTGGTCGAAATCCTCGACGCTGGCAACCTCTCCGAGGCCGCCCGGCGTTTGAAGATGAGTCGGGCCAATGTGAGCTACCACCTCAACCAGTTCGAGCGAGCCGTCGGCCAGCAACTGGTGCGGCGCACCACCCGCCGCATTGAGCCTACCGAGATCGGGCTGCGTCTGTATGAGCACGGCCGCCAGATCCGCAATGAGCTCGAAGCCGCCCGCGAAACCGTCACCACCCTGGGTCAGACCCTGCAAGGGCGGGTGCGCCTGAGCGTGCCCAGCGGCTATGGCCAGCTGGTGATGGCGCCCTGGTTGATCGACTTCAAGCGCGCCTACCCCGGCATCGTGCTGGACGTGGTGTTTGAAAACCGCGTGGTCGACCTGATGCGTGACGAGGTGGACATTGCCGTGCGCGTGATGACCGACCCGCCCGACAACCTCGTGGCGCGCGACATGGGTCCGGTGCGCTATGTGGCCTGCGCCACGCCCGGCTATGTCCAGGCTCAGGGCATGCCCGCCACGCTGGAGGATCTGTCACGCGCGCCCTTGATCACCTCCGCGGTGGTGGGGCGCCAGCTGCGTCTGGCCGCCTACCTGGAAGGCGAACGCCACGAGGTGCCGCTGTCGCCCACGCTCACCAGCGAGAACTTCCTGTTCCTGCGCGAGGCCATCGTGGCCGGCCTGGGCGTGGGTCTGGTGCCCGACTATGTGGTGCAGGACCTGGTGAGCCGGGGCGAGATGCTCACCGCGCTCGACAACTGGAAGCTCAGCATCTTCGGCACGCAGATGTACATGCTCTACATGCCCAACCGCCATCACACGCGGGCGGCGTCCACCTTCATCGATTTCATGCTGGACAAGGCGCGCGACGGACGCTGAGCGGCCGGCTTTGGGGCTGGCGGCTGTCAGTCCAGCACCGCGTGGCAGACGCGGGCCCGGCCCTCGGCCTTGGCGCGATAGAGTTGGGCGTCGGCCAGGGCCACCAGGGCGGCCGCGTCACGGTCGGAGGCGGGGGGGCGCACGGCCAGCCCGGCGCTGATGGTCAACACCTCGGCCACGCCGGACGCCGTGTGCGCGATGGCCAGCTCACGCACGGCCAGCTTCATGCGCTGGGCGACCTGCAGGGCGCCGTCCAGGTCGGTGTTGGGTAGCAGGCAGGCGAACTCTTCGCCGCCGTAGCGGCAGACCACATCGCCGGGACGCAGGGTCGCTGCCTTGAGGGCATGAGCCACCTGGCGCAGGGCGTCGTCGCCGCGCTGGTGGCCGTTCATGTCGTTGAACTGCTTGAAGAAGTCCACGTCGATCAGGATCAGGCACAGGGGTTTGCCCGTCCGCTGTGCTCGCCCCCACTCATCGGTCAGCCGCTCGTCAAAATAGCGGCGGTTGAAGACGTGGGTGAGCGCGTCGATGAAGACCAGGCGCTTGAGGACGTCGGTCTGGCGCTTGAGGGTCAGGTGAGTGTGCACCCGTGCACGTACCACCGCCGGGTGGATGGGCTTGGTGATGAAATCGACCGCCCCGCAGGCCAGGCCGCGTGCCTCTTCCTGGGCTTCATGGTGGGCGGTGACAAACAGGATGGGGATGTCGCGGGTGGCGCTGTCTTGCTTGAGCTGACGGCAGACCTCGTAGCCGTCCATGTCCGGCATCATCACATCGAGCAGGATGACGTCGGGGGCCTCCTCGCGGGCCGTGTGCAGGGCCTGTTCGCCCGAGGTGGCCATGAAGACCTGACAGTCGTCGGCAAAGACGCGATAGAGCACCTGGATGTTGGTGGGCTGGTCATCGACCACCAGCAGCCGGGGCTTGCGTTCGGGCTCTTTCAACAGGTCCGCCAGCGTGGCGTCGACAGGCAGCATCCGTGTCACTCCAGGGGCCAGTTCGTCAGCAGACGCTGACCGTGTTCGATGGCGCCGGCAAAGTCCAGGTGGGCCATCGCGTCGTTGAGGGGCATCAGCGCCTCGCCCAATGCCTGGGCGTGAGCGTCTTGCAGGCGGGCGTGGCAGTCGAGCGCGGTCATGTCCGAGCGTTGCAGCAGTTTAATCAGCTCCTGCACTTGCGTGTGCAACAGAGTGCGATCGAGGGGCTGGGGCTCGCCGGTGGTGGCCTGTGAGGGCGGGGTCAGCGCCGCCAACAGGGTCGGTAGGCGAGTGCGAGCCTCGTCCATGGCACGCAGCAGGGGCGCGAGCCAGTCGGGCAGCGGGCCGCCCGGGAGCTCACTGGGGCAGGCCTGCTCGGCGGCGCTCGCCTGCGCTTGCAGCGCCTGCAGGCCGAGGGTGCCGGCCAGGCCTTTGAAACTGTGCAACCAGGCCCGCAGGGCGGGCGCGTCGGCATGGGCCCAGTCCTGGCGTGCCTGCGCGGCCGCGCCGGGCAACTCCTCGCAGAACCGGGTGAGCAGGCGCAGGTAGACGTCCTGACGATGGCCCAGTCGGCCCAGTGCGGCGTCCAGGGCCACGCCCTGGGCTTGCGCCTCCACCTGGGCATGTACCGGCAAGGTGGGCGTCGGGGTCTGCCCAGGCGGCGTCAGGGATGTGCTGCCGGCGACTGGGGCAGGCCCGCGCCGCCCATGGGTCAGCACGGTCTCGATCAAGTGCGTCAGATCGAAGGGCTTGCCGACATGGGCCACCATGCCCGCCTCCTGGCACGCGGCCAGATCGGCGGGCAGGGCGTTGGCGGTCATGGCGATGACGGGGGGCGCCGCCTCGCCCAGAGCCTCGCGCAGTGCGCGTGTGGCCGCCAGCCCATCCATCACGGGCATCTGCACGTCCATCAGCACCGCATCGATCAGGTCCGGGCCATTGAGCACCGCCTGCACGCCCTCGGCGCCGTTGTGGGCCATGCTGACCTCGGCGCCTTCGCCTTCCAGCAATTCGCTGGCCACCTGGCGGTTGTTGGGGTTGTCTTCCACCAGCAGCAGGCGCCAGCCCGCCAGGCGCCGCATGGGGGCAAGGGCCTCCAGGGGCATGGGAGCGCTGGGGTCGGCATCCTCGACGTTGGGCTCACGCAGCGTGAGGTCGAACCAGAAGGTGCTGCCCTGGCCGGGTTCGCTGCGCACCAGGATCTGGCTGCCCATCAGCGTGACCAGGCGGCGGCTGATGGCCAGGCCTAGACCGGTGCCGCCGTACTTGCGGGTGGTCGAGCCTTCGGCCTGCGAGAAGCCCTCGAAGATGTGCGCGAGCGCCTGCGCACTCATGCCGATCCCGGTGTCGCGTACCGAGACGCGCAGATGCACCTGCTCATCGTCATGCGACAGCACCTCCAGCGCCACGTCCACCTGGCCCTGATGGGTGAACTTGATGGCGTTGCCGCCCAGGTTGATCAACACCTGCAGCAGTCGCAGATCATCGCCGACCAGGTACTCGGGCAGCTGGGGGTCGAGGGTGAAGTTCAGCGCCACGGGTTTGTCGCCCAGATTGGCCGACAGCACCACGTGCAGGTCGCTCAACAGGCGACCCACCGAGAAGGCGCGCGGATGCAGACTCATCTTGCCGGCTTCGATCTTGGAGAAGTCCAGGATGTCGTTGAGCAAACCCAGCAGCGACTGCGCGGCCCGCTCGGCCTTGCTGGCATAGTCGCGCTGGCGCTCGTCCAGCGTGGTCTTGTGCAGCAGGCGCAGCATCCCCAGGATGGCGTTCATGGGGGTACGGATCTCGTGGCTCATGTTGGCCAGGAACTGCCCCTTGGCCGCGCTGGCCTGCTCGGCGACCAGCTTGGCCTGTTGCAGCGAGGTCTCGTACTCCAGGCTCTGGGTGCGGTCCTGAACGATGCCCAGGTAGCCCGTGACCTCGCCCTGTTCGGAACGCATCTCGGTGACCACAATCGACACCGGCACCAGGCTGCCGTCCTGGCGGACATAGTTGAGCTGGCGCACTTGGCCCAGCAGACGAGGCTCGATCAGCAGCTGCACGGGTGTGGGTTCGACATCGCCCAGGCGCGCGCGCACGGCCTCTCGCAGGGCGGTGATCCGGGCCGGGTCATGGAAACGCAAGGGCGTGGTGTGGCCGACGATCTCGCTGGCACGGTAGCCCAGCAGGCGTTCGGCGCCTGTGTTGAACACGCGGATCACCAGGTCCGCGTCGGTGGCGATCACGGCGATGCCCGAGGCGGCATTGAGCACGTTGGTCAGCAAGGTGGACGTTTCGTTCAACCGAGCTTGCGAGAGCCGCCGCTCGGTGATGTCTTGCGAGGTGCCCACCAGACGCACGGGCTGGTCCTGCTCGAACTCGAACTCCGCGACCACACGCAGCCACACCGGTCGGTGGTCGGCGGTGGTGGCTTGCAGCTCCAGGTCGGCTGGGCTGTGGGTGCGTCGGGCCACTTTGAGCGCCTCGACCAGGCGCGGCCGCCACTCGGGCGCGATGAAGCTCAGGCCTTCGTCAGAGCTGCCGCGGTGGCCGCGCGGCAGGCCATAGATGGCACAGGCCTGATCCGACCATTCGATCTCGCGGCTCTGCAGGTTGATCAGCCAGCCCCCCACCCCGGCGATGCGGCTGACCCGCTCCAGGAAGGCTTCGTTGGAGCGCAGTTGCTGCTCGGTCAGCTTGCGCCAGGTCACATCGTGGCGGATGGCAATGAACTTCTCAACCCGGCCCTCGGCATCCATGAACGGGGCGATGACGCTGTCGACCCAGTACAGCGAGCCACTCTTGGTGCGGTTGCAGATCTCGCCGCGCCAGGCCCTGCCGTCGATCACGGTGTCCCACAGGTGGGTCCAGAAGGCGCGGTCATGCACCCCGGAATTGTTGATGCGGTGACTGCGTCCGACCAGCTCGTCCCGGCTGTAGCCGCTCAGCGCGCAGAAGGCGTCGTTGACCTCGACGATGCGCCCCGCACGGTCAGAGACCGAGATGACGGCGTGCGCATTGAGCGTACGCAGCAGCGCATCGGTTTCGCGCTGCGCGGCCTCCAGCCGGTGGGTGGCCTCCTTGAGGTCAGAGATGTTCTGGGCGATCTCGATGTAGCCCAGCAATTCGCCCTGCGCGTTGTGACGCGGCTGGATCTCGGTGTCGACCCAGAAGGTCTGACCATCTTTGCCGCGGTTGAGCAACTCGACACGGCAGGTCTCGCCACGCGCCAAGGCGGCGTCCAGCTGCGTCAGGCGATCTTCAGGGCAATCGGGGGCGCCGACCAGCGCCCGCAGGTCCTGCCCCTGGGCCTCCTCGAAACTGTAGCCGTACTGCCGCGTGAACCCTTCGTTGACCCAGCGGATCCGCTTCTCCGGGTCTGTGATCATCACGGCATTGGAGGTTCGGCGGGCTACTTCAGCCAGGCGCTCCAGGTCGACCGTCAAGTTGGCGGCGAGGGCCTCCGTGCGGGCCCGCGCACTGGCCAGCATCCAGGTGGCCAGTGCCAGCAAGGCGCTCAGCAGCGAGCCGCCCAGCACGATCCAGCTGGGCGTGGCGCGGTCCACGCGCTGCTCGAAGGTGGCGTTGGCCTGGGTGCGCAACACATACTGCCGTCCGGCGATGGACAGCGTGCGTTGCGTGGCGAAGCGCTGGCCATGTTCGCTCGCCTGGGTGCCGTCGACGCGGAACATCTCGACCGGGTCCGCGCCGGTTTCGTCGCTCAGGCTGATGTTGAGCTGCCGGTCGCCGGAGTCGAACAGGCCCTGCATCAGCTCGTCGATCACGATGGGGGCGTAGTAGATGCCGACCAGGCTGGCGCGACGCTGTGTCAGGTTCAGGGGCGGCACCGCGCCTTGGTAGAGTGGCAGCAGGTACAGGACACCCGGGCGCTGACGCTCGTCCTGCTTGAGCGTGATCGGGCCCGTCAGCGTGGGTTGCCCCGTGTCGATGGCGGACAAGACAGCGGCCCGCCGCACCGGATCGGCGCCCACGTCCAGCCCCAGAGCTTGCAGGTTGCCGGCCATGGGTTCGATCATCTTGATCACATACAAATCGCGGGCCTCGCCCTGGGTGGCCACCGAAAACGACTCGGCATGGTCGGCCCGCTCGGTGCGCTCGAACGCGCTCAGCTCATGGCGATCGACCTTGACGATGTAGCCAAAGCCCCGCACACCCGGGAACTGCTGGTCGATGTTGATTGCATGGACATAGTTGCGAAACGACGCCCGGTCGAGCTTCTCGCTGGCGTTGTGGGTGCCGTGGGCCCCGCGCAGCCCGAATAGGGGCATGGCAAAGCGCTGACGGATGCTCTGCTCCAGACGCACGGTGATGCGCTCGAAGCGCTCGCGGGCCTGGTTCTCGATGGTGGCGCCGACACGCTGGCCCGCCCACAGGCTCAGCAGCATGCCGGTCACCAGCACGATCATGCTCAAGCCCAAGCTGCCTGCGGCATCAATGGCAATGGTCGGGTGCCCTCCCTGGCGTGCATGACGCTGGAAGGCCCGCACGCTGCGCCACCACGCAACCGGACCCAGGGCCAGTACCAACAGCACGGCATCGGCCACCGCCTCGCGCCAGCCGCTGATGCCGGGCAGGCTCAAGGGCACCAAACGCATGATCAGGAGTTCGATCAGCGCGGCAGCGAGCGTGATTTCCAGAACCAGGCGGAGGTAAGGGGTCGAGAACTTCATGTCGCGGGGGGTGAGCGTGGCGTCATTGTGACCCGCGCGCCGGGGATCGGGGCGGTCTTTTGGGTCTTTCGGACAAGGGCGCGCGGCACTCAGGCTTATCCAGCATGGCGCGGCGCCCGCCATGGGGCTAAATTGCGACGACCACCTTCCTTGGATCTCTGCCCATGCTGCCTCCTTACGTCCCCCAGATCCGGCTCTACCAAGATTGGCTGGCTGCCGAGCGCGGCCTGCATTTCGACTCTTACGACGCACTGTGGCGCTGGTCTGTCACCGATCAGGAGGCGTTCTGGCAAAGCCTGTGGGACTACGACGGCCTGGTCTCGCCCACGCCGCACACGGCCGCCTTGTCCGATGCCCGCATGCCCGGTGCGCGCTGGTTTGAGGGCGCCCAGGTCAACTACGCCCAGCGGGTGCTGAGCCATGTGGCACCGGCCCACGCCGCTGGTTTCCCCGCCATCGTCAGCGAAAACGAGCTGGGCGAGGTGCGCGAGCTGAGTTGGCCCGAGCTGCGTCGCCAGGTGGCCTCGCTGGCGCTGACCTTGCGCGAGCTGGGCGTGCAGCGCGGTGACCGTGTGGCCGCCTACCTGCCCAACACACCCGAGACGGTGGTGGCCTTCCTGGCCTGTGCCAGCGTCGGGGCAATCTGGAGCGTGTGCGCGCCCGACATGGGCACCCAGGCTGTGGCCGACCGCTTTGCGCAGATCACGCCTCGGGTGCTGATCGCCGTCGATGGCATCCACTACGCCGGCAAGGCGCTGGACCGCGGCGCCGTGGTCGAGGCCTTGCGCGCCGACCTGCCCACGGTCGAGCACCTCATCGTGCTGCGCAGCCCGCACGCCACCCACCAGGTGCCGGCCGAGCGCGAGTTCGCCCAGGCCATCGCCCGCGACGACGCGGCCACCGCCGCCTTCGAGCCCGAGTGGCTGCCGTTCGACCACCCGCTGTGGATCGTCTATTCCAGCGGCACCACCGGCCTGCCCAAGGCCCTGGTGCACGGCCACGGCGGCATCGTCATGGTGAGCGCGGCCTCGCGCAAGCTGGGCGATGTGGGTTGCAGCTATGCCCCCAACAGCCTGGGCGAGCGCTTTCACTGGTACAGCACCACCGGCTGGGTGATGTGGAACAGCCAGGTCAGCGGCCTGCTCGATGGCGCCACCATCTGCCTGTACGACGGCAGCCCCGCGGGCTCGAAAGATGCGCCCGACTGGTCGGTGCTGTGGCGCTTTGCGGCCCGTCACCGCGTCACTTACTTCGGCGCGGGCGCGGCCTTCTATGCCGGCTGCATGAAAGCCGGCGTGGACCTGTCCACCTGCGGTGACCTCTCGCGCATCCGTGCCCTGGGCGCCACCGGCTCGCCCTTGTCCGAAGACGTGCAGCGCTGGGGCACGGCGCAGTTCGCGCGCCTGGGCACGTCCGACGTCTGGTGGAACAACATCTCCGGCGGCACCGACTTCTGCGGGGTCTTCATTGGCAGCCACCGCGAGCTGCCGCAACAGCCTGGGCGTCTGGCCTGCCGCCAGCTGGGCAGCGCGGTCGAGGCATGGAACGAGGCCGGCGAGCCCGTCATCGACGAGGTGGGCGAGCTGGTCTGCACGCGGCCCCTGCCGTCCATGCCGCTCTACCTGTGGGGCGACGAGGGCAACGCCCGTTACCTGTCGAGCTATTTCGACGTCTATCCCGGCATCTGGCGCCATGGCGACTGGGTGCGCATCCATCCGGATGGCAGCTGTGTCATCTACGGCCGCAGCGATGCCACCATCAACCGCCACGGCCTGCGCATGGGCACCAGCGAGATCTACGCCGCCGTCGAGGCCCTGCCCGAGGTGCTCGACGCCATGGTGATCGACCTGGAGTACCTGGGGCGGCCCTCGCGCATGATCCTGTTCGTGGTGCTGCGCGACGGGCTGACGTTGGACGAGCCCTTGCGCGGGCGCATCCACGACGCCATCAAGACCACGCTGTCGCCCCGCTTCATCCCGGACGATCTGTGGCAGGCCCCCGAGATCCCGCGCACGCTGTCGGGCAAGAAGCAGGAGGTGCCGATCAAGAAGCTCTTCCTGGGCCACGACATCCGCAAGGTGGTGAACCCCGAGGCGATGTCCAACCCGGGTTGCCTGGGCTGGTATGCCGAGCAGGCGGCGCAGGCTTCAGAGGCGAATTCGGCGTAAGCTCGGCGCGCATGACGCTGAACTACCTGGAATTTGACTACAGCGAAGACGCCGAGGGCATCGGCACCTTCGAGACGCTCGCCTCTGTGAGCCCCTCGCAGGTGGCCGCCGTGCACGCCGAGGTGGCCGAGGTGCTGGCCTGGGCCTTTCGCACCTTCCCCGACGGTCACGGTCCCGTGGCCGAGGGCTTCGACTGGGACCACGACCTGCAGGGCCAGCGCGAGTTCACCGCCGCCGAGTCCCTGTGCTTTGACGAGCGCACCGGCCGCATCATGGTCGAGCCGCAGCCGCCCGGCACCCCACGCCACACCGTGAGCCTGTCACTCAGCGGCACGCCCGCGTTTTGCGACGCTCTGCGCGAGCAGTTCGACCTCGGCTGAGCGGGCCGGCCCCAAACCGGGGCGGGCGCGGCTCACTACAATGGCGCCCCCTCAGTCGTGACTCCTGTCGGTCACGCCGAGCCCCCGCTTTCCCGGGCGCGTGTCGCCTCGTTACCTGTCTGTCTGCCCACCATGAACATCACCGTCCTTGAGGAACTGCGCGCCTACATCGATCCGCTGACCCCCGAGGAGCACGCCTCGTTGGAGCGCAGCATCCTGGCCGAAGGCTGCCGCGATGCCCTGGTGCTGTGGGGCGAGGTGTTGGTGGACGGCCACAACCGCTACGGCATCTGCCAGAAACACGGCGTTCCGTTCCAGACGGTGCAGAACCCGCGCTTCACCTGCATGGAAGACGTGCACCTGTGGATGATCGACCAGCACCTGGGCCGGCGCAGCGTGTCCGACTTCCAACGCGGCGTGCTGGCGTTGCGCAAGAAAGAAATTCTGAGTGCCCGCACCCAGGCCGTGCAAGCGGGCGTGGCCGCCGCCCAGGCCGAAGCCGCCGCAGCGCTGGCCGAGCGCCAGGCGGGGGAGGGCGGGGGCGCAGAGTCGCCCCAGGCCGCGGTGCCCAGTCGCGAAGAGCTGGCCCGCGTGGCCCGCCTGAGCAGCACCACGGTCAGCCAGATTGAAAAGATCCAGAAGGCCGCCGCGCCCGAACTGGTCGAAGCCGTCAAGGCCGGCACCATCTCCATCAACGCCGCCGCCACCGTCGCCTCGCTGCCCATCGAACAGCAGGTGGCCGCTGTCGCGGGAGGCAAGAAAGAGCTCCAGCAGGCCGCTCGTCAGGTGCGTGAGGCCCGCGCCGCCGCCCGGGTGGCACGTGCCCCGCAGCAGGACGCCGACGGTGAAGCCGGTACAGGCGCACCCGCGATGTCGGCCGAGCAAGATGGCCCCCGCCCCGGCGAGGCACCTGAGGCCACCATCGCCCGTCTCATGCAAACGGTGGCGACCCTGCGGCAGGACAACGCCCGTTTGCAGGCGCGTCTGCAGGCCGCCCAAGCCGACGCGGGCCCCGCGCCGTTTTGAGCCTGAGCCCGAGCTTGAGCCTTAGGGCTCGATGGCCATGCCCCACAAGGCTCGCCCGTCGCTGACGGTGCCGAGCAGGCGGGCCTGGCCCGTGCCCAGGTCCAGCACATACAGCCGGGTCTGGCCGTTCACACGCAAGGCGGCCAGCGGCGTGTTGCGCACATCGCTGATGTCGAGCGAGGCGTCTTCCAGCGCGCCCACGCCCAGGCTGCCCACCGTGCGCAGCTGCCCGGTGTTGGGCGACACCACTGGCGTCTGCCCCTCGCGCGATCCCTGCATCACCAACGTGCCAGCCGTCAGGTCGATGGCGTAATTGGTGGTCAGCTTGTCGTTGTCCGGGTTGTAGGTGTAGCCCGCCGCGCTGACCTGAGGTGAGCGCCCCGCGGCCGCGTCGTCCGGGGCGTACGTCAGCGTCGGGTCGGTCGCTGCCACCGCGCCCGTGTCCGGGTGCAGGCGCAGGTTCTGCCCCTGGTCGCTGACCACGCGCACCCGGTCGGCGGCAGGGTTGAAGTCCACGCCAAAGCGGTTGCCCTGCAAGGCCAGCGGTGCGGCATCTCCCACGCGGGTCAGGCGGGCGCTCTCGGTGTTCAGGGTGTAAAGCTGGCCACGGCTGGAGACGGCGTACAGCACGCCGCGGGCCACACGGAAGTCGATGCCAACCAGCTTCTCCCCCGCGGGCAGGCCCAGCAGCGGCAGGCGCGCCGTGATGCGCTCGGGTTGCCCGGCGTTGAAGCGGATCAGCTCCGCGCGGTCGGTCACCGCGAGCACCGTTTCAGGGCGGGGCGCCGCCGTGGGGGCGGGTGGGGTGGCGCAGGCGCTCAACAGCAGGCTCAGCACAGGCAGCATCAGCAGACGCATGGACGGACTCCGAAACAAAACGGACACATTGTGGACGTTATCGGACGCGGGATCGGCGCCAACTGGGGCCATCCCGCGGTCACCTCACGGCAGAGCCCGGCGGGCCGGGGGATTTCGTGCACACTTTGAGTTCGATTTTGTGGAAAGTGCGTGCATGCCTGATTCCCCTCGTCCCTGGTGGACCCGCCGACTCTGGTGGCTGATTGCGGCCCTGGTGCTGGCCGGGCTCGCCGTGGCCGGGTGGCTGACGCGTGCGCAGCCGGTGGCCGTGTTCACCGTCAGCGCCCAGCCACTGGTGCGCACCCTGCAGTTCACCGGGCGGGTCAAGACCCCGGCGCGGGTGGACGTGGGCGTGACCGTCACCGGCCGGGTGCTGCAGGTGCGGGTGCGCGAGGGCGACCTCGTCACCCCGGGCGCCCCGCTGGTTGAACTGGAAGCCGACGAGTGGCAGGCCGCCTGGCAGCAGGCCCAGGCGAACTGGCAACAGGCGCAGGCCCGGTTGGGCAGCGTGCAGGCGCTGGCACTGCCCAGCGCTGAGGCCTCGCTGGCCCAGGCCGAGGCCACGCTGCGGCAGGCCGAGCGCGAACTGGCCCGCACCCGCGAGCTGGTCGCGCAGCAGTTCTACAGCCAGTCGCGTCTGGACGAGGCGCAGCGCAGCGTGGCCGTGGCCCGCGCCCAGCGTGACGTCGCCCGCGTGCAGGTGCAGGCCAACCGGCCGCAAGGCGCCGAGCGGGCTGGCAGCCAGGCGCAGCTGGCCGCCGCGAAGGCCGCGGTCGAGGTGGCGCGTGCCAAGCTTGACCAGGCCACGGTGCACGCGCCTGGCGCCGGCCGCGTGCTGGTGCGCAGCGTCGAGCCGGGCCAGATCGTGCAGGCCGGCAAGAGCCTGCTGACCCTGTCCGTGGCCGGCCCCACCGAACTCGTGGCCCAGGTGGACGAGCGCTATCTGGGCCAGTTGCAGGTCGGCCAACGTGCCGCCGTGCTGGCCGATGCCTACCCGACCCAGCGTTTCGAGGCCGTGGTGGACCGGCTCGCCCCCGCCGTCAATGCCCAAAGCGGCGCGGTAGAGGTGACCTTGCTGGTGCAGGGTGAGCGTCCCACTTTCTTGCGCGAGGACATGACCCTGTCCATCGAGGTGGTCACTGCCCGGGAAGCTTCGGTGCTGGCGCTGCCCTTGCGGGCGATCCGCGAGCCGGCTGCGGGCACCCCGGCAGACCAAGCCTCGGTGCTGGTGTTGAGCGACGGCCGCGCCCAGGTGCGCGCCGTGAAGCTGGGTTTGCGCACCCTCGATCAGGCCGCGGTGCGCAGCGGCCTGCGTGCCGGCGAGCAGGTGGTGCTCGATCCCACCCTGGCGCCCGGCACCCGCGTGCGTGTGCAATCAAGCGCCGAGTCGGCCGCGGCGAAAGCCAGTCCGGCCGCCGGCGAGGGTGGCGTGTCGCGTGACCGCGCGGCCGGTGGCATCTCGCAAACCTTCAGCCGCTGAACCGGACCCCACCGTGCGCATGCCGACACTTCCCTCGCTGGGCTTCGAATGGCGGGTGGCTGTGCGCTTCCTCACCGAAGGGCGCTTTCAGAGCCTGCTCATCATCGTGGGCGTGGCCGCCGGCGTGGCCGTGGTCGCCTACATCTCGGCCCTCATCACCGGCTTGCAGCGCAACACCCTGGAAAAGACGCTGGGCGCGCAGGCCCACGTCAGCGTTTCCCCACTGGACGAGCGCGTGACGCCCGCCTTGCCGCCGCAAGCGGGCACCGTGCGCTGGAGCGACACCCAGGCGCGGGCGCAGCGCCTGCAGACCATCACCAACTGGCAGGCCATTGCCACCTTGCTGGCGCAGCGCCCCGGCGTGTCCGCCGTCTCGCCCATGACCTCGGGCGCTGCCCTGGCCCAGCGCGGCGAGGCCACCCGGGCCATCGCCCTGTCCGGCGTCGAGCTGAACCGCTACGACCGCATCGTCAACCTGAAAGCCAAGCTGGTGGCCGGCACGCTGACCCTGGCGCCCGGCGAGGCCATCATCGGTCAGACCCTGGCCGAGGACCTGGGCGTGCGCGTGGGCGACCGCATCACCGTGGTCATCAACGAGCGTCGCGACACCGTGCGACTGACCGGCCTGGTGGACCTGGGCATCAAGGACCTCAACCGCCGCATGGTGCTGGTGCCCCTGCGCTCGGCGCAGACCCTGCTGAACCTGCCCGGCGGCGTAACCCAGATCGACCTGCGCCTGGACGACGTCTGGACCGCCCAGACCCTGGCCGAGGGCTTGGCGCGTGAGTTGCCCAACAAGGTGGAAAGCTGGCAGGAGGCCAATGCGCAGCTGGTCTCGGCCTTGCGCGCCCAAAGTGTCAGCACGGCGGTGATCCGCACGGTGGTGATGCTGGTGGTGGTGCTGGGCATTGCCAGCGTGCTGGTGGTCTCGGTGGTGCAAAAGCAGCGCGAGATCGGCATCCTGCGAGCCATGGGCACCACCCGTGGCCAGATCCTGCGCGTGTTCCTGCTGCAAGGCGTGCTGGTGGCTACGCTGGGCTCGCTGCTGGGCGTCTTGCTGGCCGCGGGCCTGATCGCCGGCTTCACCGCCTTCGTCAAGGGCTCCGACGGCTTGCCGCTGTTCGCGATCACCCTGCCGCCAGCCATGGCCCTGCAGATCGTGCTCCTCACCAGTGTGGCTGGTGTGCTGGCCGCCGTCGCCCCGGCCCGCCGCGCCGCCTACATGGATCCGGCGCAAGCCATCCGCAGCTGAGACGCATTTGATGAGCCAGTCACCGCCCACCCCTGCGCCCGCCTCCACGCCCACCTTGTCCGTGCAGACGTCGACGTCCCCAGCGCCCCCTGAAGGCTCTGGCCGCGACCTGGTGGTGCTCGACGGCTTGCGCAAGCGCTACAACGTGGGTCAGCCCAACGAGACCGAGGTGCTGCACGGCCTGAACCTGCGCCTGAACACCGGCGAGTTCGCCGCCCTGATCGGCCCCTCCGGCTCGGGCAAGAGCACCCTGCTCAACATCCTGGGCCTGCTGGAGCCGGCCACGGGCGGCCGCTACGTGCTCGATGGCCAGTCGGTGGCCGAACTCGACGACGAGGCACTGACCCGCCTGCGGCGCGACACCCTGGGCTTTGTCTTTCAGTTCCACCACCTGCTGCCCGCCTTCACCGCGCTTGAAAACGTGCTGATGCCCGTGCTGTCCCGCGACGGCCGCATCGGGGTGCGAGAGCGCGAGCGTGCACGCAGTCTGCTCGATGCCGTGGGCCTGGATCAGGCCGTGGACCGCCTGCCGGGGGCCTTGTCGGGCGGCATGCAACAGCGTGTGGCCGTGGCGCGCGCGCTGATGCTCGAACCCAAGCTGGTGCTGGCCGACGAGCCCACGGGCAACCTCGACACGGCCTCGTCCAGCGAGGTGTTTGCGCTGATGCGCCGCATCCACGAGCAGGTGGGCACCACCTTTCTCGTCGTCACGCACGACACCCGTCTGGCCGCGCGCTGCGATCGCGTGATCGAGCTCGTCGATGGCGCCTTGGCCAGCGACGGCGCGCCCGACCCGGGCTGAGCCTCAGCCTTTGCGGGCCTTCTTTTTCTTGCCCTTGCCCTTGGACTTGGACTTGGACTTGGACTTGGACTTGGACTTGGTCTTGCCGCGGCCCTTGTGCGGCTTGTCGCCAGAGGAGCCTTGCGCACGGGCGTCGTCCCAGATGCCCGCAGGCAGTCCGCTGGCCTTGCCCCCGGGGATGCCCCGCTCCAGCTCGGCCTCCAGCCGTTCACACAGGGTGCGCAGGACCTTGACCCGTGCATACCGCTTGTCATCCGACTCCACCAGGGTCCAGGGTGCTTCGCCGGTGCTCGTGCGCTCGACCATGTCGCACACGGCCTGCTGGTAGGCATCCCACTTCTCGCGGTTGCGCCAGTCTTCTTCCGTGATCTTGAACTGCTTGAAGGGCACCTTCGCCCGCTCTTCAAAGCGGCGCAGCTGCTCGTCGCGGCTGGTCTGCAGCCAGAACTTGATCACGATGATGCCGGCGGCACTGAGCTCGTGTTCGAAGTCGTTGATCTCGTTGTAGGCGCGCAGCCAGTCGTTTTCGCTGCAGAAGCCCTCCACTCGCTCCACCAGCACGCGCCCATACCAGGTGCGGTCAAAAATGGTCAGGTGCCCACGGCGTGGCAGGTGATGCCAGAATCGCCACAGATAGGGCTGGGCCTTCTCGGCCTCGTTGGGCGCGGCCACCGGCACGATCTGGTACTGCCGCGCATCCAGCGCCGACGAAATGCGCCGGATGGCGCCGCCCTTGCCGGCCGCATCGGCGCCTTCGAACGCACAGACCACGGCGCGGTTCTTGAAGCGCGGATCGCGCGTCAGCTCGAACAGACGGGCCTGCCAGCGCGACAGTTCGCTCTCGTACTGCCGATCTTCCAGCTTGAGCGTCAGGTCCAGCTCGGTCAGCACATTGCGCCCGTCGGTGTCCACGCGCACCATCGGGGCCACCGGCGGGCGGGCCGGCTCGGGGCTGGCCAGGCGGGCGCGGATCGCGTCCAGCATCACCTTGCCCACGGTCAGGTTGCGGTAGCGGTCGTCGCTGCCATCCAGCACCACCCAGGGGGCCTGCGGCGTGTTGGTCATGCGCAGCATGTGCCCCGCCGCATCCTGCAGCTTGTCAAAGGTCTTGAGCCGGTCCCAGTTCCACTGCGTCACGCGCCAGGCGCTGCGCGTCCTTGGTCAGGTGGAACCAGAACTTCAGCACCAGCGCCCCCTCGTTGGCCAACATGGCCTCGAAGCGGTTGATCTGGTCGGCACGCGCGTCCAGCTCCTTGAGCGAAATGTGGCCCAGCAGGCGTTCACGGATCGGGTCGGAATACCACGAGCCCGCGAAGATGCCGATGCGGCCTTTGGGCGGCAGCGAGCGCCAGTAGCGCCACATGTACGGCCGGTCACGCTCCTCGTCGGTGGGGTCGGCAAACGCCAGGGTGGACAGGAAGCGCGGGTCCATCCACTCGTAGAGCAGGTTGATGGTCTCGCCTTTGCCTGAACCATCCTGCCCGCTGATGAGCACCAGCACGGGCATCTTCTTGCGCTCGTACAACTCGATCTGGGCGTCCAGCAGTGCAGCGCGCAAGGCCGGCACCTCGGCACGGTAAGCGTCCTTGCTGATCTTGTGTCCGATTTCGGCCGATTCAAACATCGTGCGTCTCCTGTTCGCTCACCACCCAGCCCAGCAGGGCGGCGCGGTCGTCATCGCTGATGCTCATGCCTTCGCGTTCGCACGCGGCCAGCGCCACCCCGCAGGTGGTGGCCACGAGGTCGTCGAAGGACGTGGGCGAGGTGGTGGGGTCAAAGCCGTTGAACAGCAGCGCGCGCAGCAGCGCGTGGACGTCGGGGCGGCTCACACTCACGTGCGCGTCCAGGCACAGCTCATGGATGCGCTTGCTGGTACTGGCCAGGGCGTACGGCCCTTCGGCCAGCGCGGTGGACAGCGCCTGCAGCACGGCGCGGTACTTGTAGCCCGGCATGGCCGGCAGGTTGGCCACCTGCAGCATGGGGGCCACCTGCGGCCAGCGCGGATCGTGCGAAGGCAGGTCACCTGCCGTGGCGGCCGATTGGCTCAGGAAGTCGGGCGCGTGGCGCTGCGGATCGAGCGCGTGCCCGCCCAGGTGCGACCACGAGATTTCTACCCCCGGCGGGTGCAAGGTCTCCAGCAGGCGCTTGAAGGTGCCATGGCCCAGCCAGTCGGTATCGATGCCGGGCACGTGCTGGCGCACCAGATGAGCCAGTCGGGCCACGGCCACCGGGCGGGCCGAGGCGGCCACGGCGTCGGCCAGCAGGCGCTCGATCTGCGCCCGTGGGTCGGACGCTGGCGTGGCGGCGGTCGGGGCTGCGACTGAGGCGGCGCTCAGCGGGGCGTCTGCTCGCACGCCGCGAGGCGCTTCGGGGGCACCGGCCCCCGCACCGCGCAGGCGGCGTGGGTCGTAAAGCCAGTTGTTCTCGCGGTCGATGCGCAGCGGGTCGAGCGTGAGGTCGCGCAGAAAGCCGGTGAAGGTGCCGCGCCCGGCCCAGCGCGAGTCGGTCAGGCCCGGCACCTGGGTGGCCAGGATGCGGGTGAGCGCGGGCAGCATGATGGGCTCGGGCGACTTGTCCACCACCGACCAGACCAGGGCTTCGGCCTGCGACAGCAGGCTCTCGAAGTCCGGGGGCGCGGTGGGCGTGCTGTCCTCGTCGCCAAAGCCCAGCGCTTCGCTGACGAACGCATCCGGATCGATGATCAGATCGGACGAGGCATCGTAGGACGCCGAGGTGGCGCCGGCCGCAAAGATGGTGGTGCGGCGGTCGTCGCGGCGCAGCTTGCGCAGCAGCGGCGTGAAATCGGCATCGGCCGAGAACACGATGAACTCGTCGTAATGGGTGGGGCTTTGCAGCACGTCCACCATGTCCAGCACCATGTGGATGTCGGTGCTGGTCTTGCCGGCCGAGGTCATGGGCGGGCAGTCGATGATCTCAAAGCCGGCCTTGCTGAAACCAAAGCGAAAGCGCTGGTACATCACCGGGTTGAGGTAGCAGCGTCGCACCAGGATGCGTCGCTGCACCGGGGCTTCGGGGGCCAGCGGCATCGCCAGCTGGGTGGTGACCCAGTTCAGCCAGCGCAGCGGGTCGCTGGCGAAGGCCTCGGCATAGGCCACGTCCAGGCGACGCAGCCCGGAGTACACATTGTCAAAGTCGACAAACAGCGCAGATTTCAGGGCGGGCGTGGCGCTCATCGCAGCACCATCACCGGCACCGGGCTCAGTCGCAGCAGGGTGGTGGTCGTGCTGCCCACGATGAACTCGCGGATGCGCGAGTGGCCGTAGGCCCCCATGGCCAGCAGGCTGCGCGGGCGCTGGCCCAGCAAGGCCAGGATCTCGGTTTCCGGCACGCCGGGCGTCAGCAAGGTCTCGACGTGGCGGCCGTCGGCCTCCAGTTTCTGGCGTGCGGTCAGCAAGGTGGCGCGGTGATCCGGCGTGTCGGTGCCCACCATCAACAGAGTGACCGGCAGGCCGGTGAGGAGGGGGCTGGCGGCGAGGCGCTCGACCACGCGCTGAGCGGTGGGGCTGCCGTCGTAGGCGACCACGATCTGGTCGGGGGGCGTGAAGGTCTCGCTGGGCACCACCAGCACCGTGCGGCTGACGCTGCGCACCACGCGCTCGATGTGGTGATCGAGGTGGCGACGACCGCGGGTGGCCGGCTGGCGGTTCTGACCCAGCACGAACACGCGGGCGTCGTCCTGCCAGGCCAGTGCAGCTTCGCTCAGTTCGTCCTGGCGCACCACGCTGTCCACCTGGGAGACACCGGCTTGCGTGGCGTGGGCCTGCGCGGCGCTCACCATGCGGCGGCCGGCTTCCTGGGCGATCTGGTTGCGTTGTGCGTCGAGTTCGCTGAGCTGCTGCAGCAAGACGTCGGGCGCCCCCAGGCCGATGGCCCCGTTCGCGTCGGTGCCCAGGGACAGGCTGACCTGCGGCTCGACCACATGGGCGAGCACGAGGGGCAGGGACAGGCGGCGGGCCGACCAGGCGGCCGCATCGATCACGGCAGGGGTGTTGGCGCGGCCGTCAATGCAGGCGTAAACCTTGTTCATGTTTGCTATTCTTGTGGTGTGTTCGTGGAAATTCTAAGCCGTCCCGGTCTGTCTACCCGGCGGTTTTCAAGGAGTTGAACATGTCGACTCAGTCGCATGATGGTGCTGAAATTTTCTGATTTTCACGAACTGTCAGCAGCGCTATCGTGTGGGCTTGTCTGATGTTCAGGAGTCCGCGATGAAATGTCCCCACTGCCATGATGTCACCTTGGTCATGTCCGATCGCCAGGGGGTGGAAATCGATTACTGCCCGCAGTGCCGCGGCGTCTGGCTCGACCGGGGTGAGCTCGACAAACTGATCGAGCGCAGCGCCACCGTCGCGGCGGCGCCGGCTTCGGTCCCTCAGGCGGCCTACGCGCCTCAGGCAGGGGCTCACGCGCCCCACCCGTCGCAGGCTCAGGTGGCCCAGCGGCCGCCTCACCACCGCGATTTCGACGATTCTGACTTCGGCAAGCACGGCCGCCAGGGTTACCGCAAGCCCAAATCCTGGCTCAGTGAGATCTTCGACTGACGAGCCGACGCAGGCTCGGGGGGCGGGAAGGTCGATGAAGTGTCCTACCATGCGTCTCCCTTCATCACCGAGCCTGTCATGTCCCGACCCAATCAACTGGCCCGCACCGTGGCCCGCTTGCAGGTTCTGCCCGCCGGGCTGCGCCCCTGGGCCATCAGTCGCCTGTTGGGGCACGCGGTGCCCCTGGTCGGCACGGCAGGCTTGCGTTTCGAGCAGATCACGCCCCAGCAGGTCGCGGTGAGTGTGGCCAACCGTCGCAAGGTGCAGAACCACATCCGCGGTGTGCATGCCGCCGGCATGGTCTTGCTCGCCGAAACGGCCACCGGCTTCTGTGTGGGCATGAACGTCCCGGACGACAAGCTGCCCCTCATCAAGTCGATGAAGGTGGATTTCCAGCGACGTGCAGTGGGGGGGATGACGGCCGTGGCCAGTTTGCGACCCGAGCAGATCGCCCTGATGCACGCCCAGGACAAGGGTGAGGTGACCGTGCCGGTCGTCATCACCGACGAATCGGGCCAGCAGCCCATCCAGGCCGAGATGATCTGGGCCTGGGTGCCGAAACAAAAATAGGACAAGGTCCGCCAAGCGGTACGCATCTGAACGTTTTCCCTGATGCCTTTGGGCGACAGCGGTCCTGAAAATCCCTGATGTTTTTTGCAAAGACGACAAGGGCGACAAAATGAAACGTTTCATGATTGCAGCGCTGGCGGCCGCCAGTCTTCTGGCCGCTTGTGGCGGCGGCGACAGCGGCTCCAACCGCGTGACGGCGGTCAAGGTGGTGGGGGCCAGCCTGGCAGACTCCGGCACCTTTGGCTTCAAGTTCACCGTGCAGGCCGCAGGCGGCACGCCCTATCAGGTCTACCCGGAGCGGGTGGCGACCGCCTACGGCCTGCCGGCGCTGTGCGCGGCCTATCGCTTCACCGCCCCCAGCACTTTCACGCCCCAAGCCGGGTGCACCAACCATGCGGTGGCTGGTGCCGGCATCAACTACGGTGTGTTTTCGGACTCGAGCAGCGACGCCGACAGTGTCAACGACCTGTTCACCGCGGTGCCCTCGGCGCCGGCTTCCCAGCTGCGTCAGTTGGTGAACCTGGGCACCCAGGGCTTTGCCTGGGGCGACCTCTTGATCGTGGGCGAGGGCTCGGCCAATGACACCGCCACCCTGGTGACGGCCTACCTGACCGACGCGCAAACGGCGGGCACCTTGAACACGACGCTGTTCAGACAGGTCATCACCGCGCTGCTCAACGATGGCGGCACCGTGGCCGGTGCGGGCGTTCTGGCCACCGACGGTGGTCTGGCGGCCGGCACGACCTACATGCAGGAGCTCGCCAAGACGCTGGTGGCCTCGGTGCGGACGAACGCGATCCAGCAGGGCGCGCGCCGCGTCTTGATCCTCAACACCCTGGATGTCACGCGCACGCCGCGTTTCGAGGCCACACTGGCGCAAATCGCGGCCGGCCCTGGCGGCTCGACACAGGCCAATCAGGTGCGCGGGCTGGTCCAAGCCTGGATCACGGCCTACAACAGCACCCTGAACCAGGAAGTTCAGCAACTGGCCGGGCGGGTGGTGGTGGCCGATATCTACACGGCGTTCAACGCGCAACTGGCGCAGCCCTCTCAGTATGGGCTGACCAACATCACCCACACGGTGTGTGATGAGACGTATGCCCAGGCCACGGCTTACACCCCCAGTCCGGCGACGGCAGGCAGCACGTCGCTGAACACGCCTGCGGTGGTGCAGGCCTGCAACGACAGCTATGCCGGCAGCATCACGCCGTCGGCCAATGCCACCGGCACCACCTGGTGGACCACCTACCTGTTCGCCGACAATTTCCACCCGACGCCCCGTGGCCACGAGTTGCTGGCCGATGTCGTGACCCAGCGCCTGCGCACCGCCGGCTGGCTGTGAGTCGTTGACACAGCGCCTGACCGGCGCTTCAGAAACACCAACGGGGCCCTTGGGCCCCGTTGTCACGTCATGCGCGGGTTGACTCAGGCCGCCTGGGCCTTGGCCGTCACGGCCTTGCCGCTCTTGAGGCCCAGCTTGGCCATCAGCGCCTGGTCCTTGTCGAACTCCGGGTTGCCGGTGGTCAGCAGCTTGTCGCCGTAGAAGATGGAGTTGGCGCCGGCCAGGAAGCACATCGCCTGCACGGCCTCGCTCATGGCTTGGCGGCCGGCCGACAGGCGCACGCGCGCTGTGGGCATGGTGATGCGGGCCACCGCGATGGTGCGCACGAATTCCAGCGGGTCGAGCTGCGGGGTCTCGGCCAGCGGGGTGCCGGGCACGCGCACCAGGTCGTTGATGGGCACCGACTCGGGGAACACTGGCAGGTTGGCCAGCTGGGCGATCAGGCCGGCACGGCCTTCGCGCGTTTCGCCCATGCCGACGATGCCGCCGCTGCACACCTTCAGGTTGGCCTTGCGCACATGCGCCAGCGTGTCCAGGCGGTCTTCCAGGTCACGCGTGGTGATGATGTCGCCGTACAGCTCGGGCGCGGTGTCGAGGTTGTGGTTGTAATAGTCCAGGCCGGCGTCCTTGAGCGACTGGGCCTGGGTGTCGGTCAGCATGCCCAGCGTGCAGCAGGCTTCCAGGCCTTCTTGCTTGATCACACCGATCAGCTCGGCCACCTTTTCGATGTCGCGGTCTTTCGGGGCACGCCAGGCGGCGCCCATGCAGAAGCGGCTGGCGCCGGCGTCACGCGCGGCCACGACGGCTTCGCGCACTTCGTCGGGCGACATCAGCTTGCTGGCTTCCACGCCGGTGTCATACGACGCCGATTGCGGGCAGTAGCCACAGTCTTCCGGACAGCCGCCGGTTTTCACCGACAGCAGGGTGGCGTGCTCGATCTCGTTGGCGTCCCAGTGGGCGCGGTGCACCTGCTGGGCCTGCCACAGCAGGTCATTGAAGGGCAGGTTGAACAGCTCCAGCACCTTCGCACGCGGCCAGCGCCCATCGGCGAAATCCGGATCGGTGCAGTCGCCGCCACAGCCGTGGCTGTTGAGCACGGACTTCTTGGGCACGAGCTGGATGGGCTTGGCCGAGGTGTCGGCAGCCGGGGCCGCAGAGGAAGAGGTCGTGCACTGGGACATGGGCAAATCCGCGCCTGAACGCGGCTGGAGTTGAAACACAAGCGGGTGCCAGTTTAGTCTCCTTGGCGGGTGACTGTCTTGACGTCATGCGCAATGTGTTGACGTGAAAGGGTATTTGCGTCAGAGGTAAGCTTCGCCCCATGCGTTTTGAACACCTCATCGAAGTCAATGGCCCGGCCGAGAGCCTGCAACTCGTGGCGCCCACCTTCACGCGCGAGCAGCTCTGGCAAGGCCTGCTGCTGCGCGTGCAGGAGCCGCAGCGTTTTCCCATGGGGCCGGAGTCCTGCACCTGGCGCGAGACCGAGCCGGGGGTCTATGCGCGCACCGTGGTGTTCGGCCCGCACATCCTCAACGATGTGGTGGTGACGCAGCCTCATGCGGAGTTGGTGTTCACCCCCGAGGCCCATGGCGACACCTCTCCGATCCGCCTGACCATCCGCATCGAAGAGCCCCAGCCGGGGCAGATGCTGCTGCGCTTCCTGTACGAAGCCCTGGCCGAGCAGAGCGACGAAGAGCGCTACTACAACGACTACCGTCACAACGCCTGGCTGCACAACGACCGCGACATGGTGCGCACGCTGCGCCAGTGGTTGTCAGACGAGGGGCTGTGAGCCTGTCGGTTCAGCTTGGCTTCAGGCTGGCGTTTCATCATGGGGGCCATGGAGGGCCACATGATGGTTTCTAGTTTGAACACACCGATCGCCGCGACCCCTAGGGTGAGCCGGCGCACGGTGGACGCCCCGACACGGATGTTTCACTGGCTGCTGGCGGGCTGCTTCGCTGGCGCCTATGCCAGCGCCGAGTCCGATCACTGGCGCTGGCTGCACGTCACCCTCGGCTACACGATGGCGGGTCTGCTGACCTGGCGGGTGGTGTGGGGGCTGGTGGGGCCGCGGCACGTGCGCTGGTCGGCCTTGCTGAGCAAGCTGCGGGCCTTGCCAGGCTGGCTCCAGCAGGTCGGGCAGGCGCAGGTGCCGCCCGCACGGCAGACGCAGAACCTGGGGATGGCCCTGGCAGTGCTTGCCATCCTGGTGCTGGTGGCTTTGACCACCGCCAGTGGGTATGTGCTGTACCAGGAGTGGTGGGGCGACGCCTTGGAGGACGTGCACGAGACCTTGGGCAATGGCCTGCTGCTGGTGGTGCTGGGGCACATTGGCTTGGTGCTGGCGCTGAGTGCCTGGCGTCGTCAGAACCACGCCTGGCCCATGCTCACCGGCCGTACCGCCGGCCCGGGCCCCGATCTGGTCAAACGCAACCACGGCTGGCTGGCCGCGCTGATGCTGGTGGCCGTGATGGGCTTCTGGGGTTGGCAGTGGACGCAGGCGCCAGTCGGCGAGGGCCCCGCCGCAACGTCACACGTCCATGACCACGACCATCACGACGATGACGACGACTGAATGACGCGCGTGACGGACGGCGCAGGCGCGTGCGCCGTCTCGGTGAACCGAGGCAGGCGCACGGTGAAGCGGGTGCCCACGCCCAGCCCGCTCACCACGCTCACGCTACCTTGCATGCGCTCTACCAGTTGCTTGACGATGTAGAGTCCCAGCCCGGTGCCTTCGGCGTGGGTCATGGCCGAGGGCAGCCGCTTGAAGGGCTGGAAGAGCTGGGCAGCATCCTCGGGGCGCATGCCGATGCCGTCGTCGCTGATGTCGATGACCACTTCCTCCCCCTCCAGCCGGGTGTCGATCGTGGCATGCCCATGAGGGCGGTTGTATTTGCAGGCATTGCTCAGCAGGTTGATGACGATCTGGCGCAGGCGCTGGGCGTCCACCCAGACCCACAGGGGCTCTGCGGCGGCACGGTTCAAAAGGGTGACATGGTGCTGCTGGCGCGCCGTATCCAGCAGGGGCAGACACTCGCGCATCAGGGCGTTCACGTCCACGCGCTCAAGGTTCAGGTTGATCTCGCCCGCCTCCACTTTCGAGAGGTCGAGCACGTCTTCGATCAGGGCGAGCAACTGCTGGCCAGCCGTCAAGATCCATTGCACCTGTTGGCGCTGGGCATCGCTCAAGGAGGTGCGCTCGCCGAGCCCCAGCAACTGCGCAAAGCCCAGGATCGCGTTCAGCGGGGTGCGCAGTTCGTGGCTCAGGCGTGACAGAAAGGCCCGCTGCTCCTGGGCCACCCGCTCCGCGGCTTCGCGCTTCAAGGCCTGCTCGGCCTGGTTGGCGACGTCGGTCACATCCCTCAGCACGCCGATCAGGCTGGCAGTGTTGCCGTGGTCTGGTGGCAGGCGTCGGCCACAGGCCTCCAGCGTGCGAACCTGCCCATCCGGATGGCGCACGCGATAGGTGATCCGGTGATCCTGCCCGTGCTGCAAGACCTCGTTGACTTCCTGCTGTGTGCGTCGGGCGTCCTCTTCCACGATGACCGCGCGCAGCGCCGTGCGGGCCAGCGAGATGGCCTGGGTGCCCAGGCCATGCATGGCTGCCGCCGCGGCGTCAAGCTGGAGGGTGCCGGTGTTGCCGTCCAGCTGGTAGAGGCCCAGGCCGGCCGCGGCGGAGGCCAGCTCCCAGCGACGGCGAGCGTCGGTCAGTGAGCGGGTGTAGCTGCTTTGCTGGTTCAGGGCGCGACGGATCAGCAGCGCGCTGCCCAGCGTCAGGACGGTGGTGATGAGCCCGATGCCGATCAGCAGCACGTTGGTGGTCGTGCGTGAAGCCTTGGCCCAGGACAGGGTCAGGCTGTGGGCTGTGTCGCGCAACGCCACCTCCACCCGATCGATGCGCTGCAGGATGGCGTCGATGTCGCCCGGGTTGGCGCCATGTTGGGCGATCACGCGCAGGCGCAAGGCCTCCTGATCCAGTCGCCGCGTCAGCGTGTCGGTCTGGCGCCAGGCATCTCGGGTGGTGGGGGACATGAAGCGGGTGCCGAACCATCGGTACAGCCGGAGCATGGCCGTCACGTCGTCAGGGTGACGGCCGGCTTCGATCATCAGTTGCTCGACCTGCGGCAGACCCTCCGGACCGTACTGTCGCAGAAGGTCACGCGTCTTGCGTGCACTGTCGGGCAGCGCCATGGCCTCACGGTAGCGGGTCCAGTCTGCTTCGGCGTGGCTGCGAGCGTAACGCAACAGGGCGCTGATGGCCTGTGCCTGTGAGTTGGCCGTCTGGTTCGTGCTGAGCTCGTAGGCCCGCACGGCTGCCTGGATCTGAACGGCAACCATGGCCAGCGCCCCCACCACCAGGAGCACCAGCAGGGGGAGCCCGAGCAGCGTGACGTGGCTCCATCGAAAGGTGCGGGGGCGGGTGGGTGTGTGGCGTGAGGTCATGCGTGGGGGGCGGACAGGCCAACACACGGGGTGTCTGCAGGAAGGCCGGTTGCCTCGGGTGGCCTCAGTGTATGCATCGCCAGCGTCCTTGGGCACCCTGCGAGCTCAGGGATTGTCCTGTTGGTGTGGGTGTGGGCGGGCGCGAAGGACGTGGGCAGGCAGGGGTGGGGCAAGAGCGCCGGCGCCACCGGCTCGGCGTGCCGGGCGGCCTGCCAGGCTTGCTGCAGGCAAGGCACCTGGACGTGCATGGCGGACAGATCGTTCCCCAGTCCTCGGACGACACAGGCCGCCGCTGGGTGGCAGCGGCCCACCTCGTGCACATCGTTCGGGGTCAGCAGGCCGCCAATGGCCACGACCGGCGCCGGACTGTGGCGCACCCACCAGCTCAGGTTGTCGGTGTCTTGAGGCACCCAGGGCATGTCCTTGGTGGTTGTGGGCTTGACCGGCCCGCAGGCGATCAGGCTGGCCCCGCAGCCGGCGGCGCGTGCCAGCTCCCACAGGCTGTGTGAGCTCAGGCCCAGCATGAGGCGCTGGCGGGCATCCAGCAGGGTGCGGCGGTCGGTGGCATCCAGGGCCAGCAGGTCCTCCTGACCGAGGTGCAGGCCCACGGGCGCTGGGGGTGCGTTCGCGCCGCTGGCCTGTGTCTCGGTGCCGACGAGGGGCGTCAGGGTTTGCAGCGCCTCCCGCCAGTGGTCGTTGATGAACAGCTGGGTCCCCTGCGCCTGGCAGTGCGCCACGCTCTCTTCCAGGTGCGGCCGCAAGCCGGCGCGGGCCTTGTGGCGCAACTGCACGCAGCGCAGGCCGGCCTCCAGGGCATGACCCAGCTGCACGCTGTCCGGCAAGATGCCGTAGAGCCCATCAGACGGCGGTTCAAAGGGCTGAAACAGCGGGGCAGGCACCGGCGCATCGGTGCCACCCAAGGTCAGCTGCCAGGGCAGGTCTTCCCCCAGCCCCAGCCAGGGCAGGGGGGCGCCGCCGGCCTGCGCACCGGCGGCAAAGCCGGCAGCGGCCATCACCGGGCCGGCGCCCTGGCCGGCCGCATGTGAGCGCGTCAAAGCGTGGTGGGTCAGCATCCGGGCCAGCACGATGGCATCGGCCTCGACGTGCCCGAGCGCCCAGGCCGCCGATACGCCACTGGCGAAGGTGCAGCCGGTGCCGTGGGTGTGGGGCGTGGGTACGCGAGGGGCCGTCAGCCAGCCTTGGGCGTGCGGGGTGTCCAGCCAGTCCAGGCAGTGTGCCGATGCCGGCCCGTTTGGCTGCGCCGGGGCATCTCCCCCGGTGATCACCACGCTGCGTGCCCCCAGTGCCCGCAAAGCGCGGGCCAGCGCGGGCAGCGCTTCAAACGGGCCGCCATGCGCGGCGGGCTCGCCCATCAGGCGCCGTGCCTCTGCGCGGTTGGGCGTGACCACGGTGGCGCGGGGCAGCAGCAGCGTCCGGTAGGCAGACACGATGGCCTCGTCGCCGAATGGTGTGCCGCCCGCGCTGGCACCCAGCACCGGGTCCACGATCAAGGCCAGTTGCCGATGCGGGTCGCCGCCGCCCGGGGTCTGGGCCCGCCAGTGGTCCACCCAGTGCGCCACGGCTTCGATGGCGGCCACACTGCCCAGCAGACCGGTCTTGATGGCGCGCGGCGGCAGATCGCCCGCGAGGGCCTGCAGTTGGCCTTCCAGCTGCCCGGTGGGTACGGGAAACACGGCGTCAACCCCGCGTGAATGCTGCGCGGTCAAGGCGCTGACCACCGGGCACAGGTGCACGCCCATGGCGTCGGCGGCGCGCTGGTCGGCGCTCAGTCCGGCACCCCCGGCCGAATCCTGGCCGGCGATGCTCCAGATCACCGGCGGGCGTTCCCGGTGCGATGTCACCCGGTCAGCATCCTTGGGGATGCGCCTGTCGGCATGCATGCTGGCGCTCATGGCAGGACAAACGGTTGGCCGCTCACCGGGGTGGAGGCGATGGCGACGTCGCTGGTGGGCATCAGGCCGGCGCGATGGCCGTCCCGACCCGCCTCGACCGCATGCCTGAACGCCCGGGCCATGCGCACCGGATCGTGCGCCTGTGACACCGCCGAGTTCAGCAGCACCGCGTCCATGCCCAACTCCATCGCGGCCGTGGCGTGCGAGGGCGCCCCCAGGCCCGCATCCACGATCAAGGTGATGTCGGGCAGGCGGGCCCGCAGCGTGCGCAGCGCCCAGGGGTTGAGCAGGCCCAGTCCTGAACCGATGGGCGCGGCCCAGGGCATCAGGATGCGGCAGCCGACGTCGACCAGCCGGCGTGCGCTCACCAGGTCATCGGTGCAATAGGGCAGCACCTCGAAGCCATCGTGGATGAGCTGTGCGGCGGCCGCGACCAGCTCGAAAGGGTCGGGCTGCAGGGTCTGCTCGTCGCCGACCACCTCCAGCTTGATCCAGTGGGTGCCCAGCAGCTCGCGCGCCATGTGGGCCAGGGTGATGGCCTCCTGGGCACTGCGGCAGCCTGCGGTGTTGGGCAACAGGTGGGCCCCGTGCGCCCGGGCGGTGTCGCGGATGATCTGCACGAACCCGTTGTCGCCGCCACCGGGCACGGCCAGCGTGCGCTTGAGGCCCAAGGTCAGCACCTGGCTGCCCGAGGCCAGGATGGCCAGGCGCAGGGTGTCCGGGGACGGGTAGCCGGCCGTGCCCAACAGGAAACGGCTGCTCAATGTGGTCTCACCGATCTGCCAGGTGTCGTCGGCGGTGTGGGTTGGGGATGACATCGGCTCAGCCTCCGGTGATGGGTGAAAAGCACAGCACCGTATCGCCGTCGGCCAGTGGGCAGCTGGCGCGTGCGGGGCGGGCCACGAACTGCCCATTGACGGCGGTCGCGACGCTGTGGCTGTCCTGCTTGGCGTGGCTCAGGATGTGAGTCAGTGCGGTGGCCAGGGTGCTGCCTGCGGGCAACTGCAGCGGGCCGTGGTCGGTCTGGATGGTGATCAGGTCGGACATGACATCAAACAGCAAGGGGGGCAACAGGGTGGGGGTGATGCACGGTGGCGCCGGTGATGCCCTGTAGCGAGCCCAGTCCGACGCGCTCCAGGGCCTCGTCGACCACCGATGGGGCCAGCAGCCAGCCGTGGCGGTACAGGCCGTTGAGGCGCACCAGGCCCGGTTCGGTGTGGATGTCGGGGCGGTTGTCGGGCAGGGCGGGGCGCAGGTTGGTGTCCATGCGCAGGATGCGCGCCTCGGCCAGGCCGGGCATCACGCTGTGCGCGGCCGCCATCAGCTCGACGGCGGTGCGCAGGGACATGGGCGAGCGGTCCTCGCTTTCGATCTCGCTGGCACCGATCAGCACCACGTCGCCGGGGCGCGGCACGATGTAGACGCGGTGGCGCGGGTGCAGCAACCGCACGGGCCGTTGCAGGCTCAGCCCGGGTGCATGCAGCCAGACGACCTCGCCGCGCACTCCGCGCACCGGGGTGTCGGGACGGGCGCCCACGCCGCGCACATCGAACACGCAGTCAAAGCGCAGCCTGGGTGAGCTGGCGTCCTCGGCCAGACTCAGGTAGCCGGGGCCCATCTGGCGCACCGCGCGTCCCCAATGCCAGACGACGCCCGGCGCATCGGCCTGCAGGCTCTGCATCATGCCCACGGCATCGACCTGTCCTTCGCCAGGCAACATCCAGGCGTGCAGCGGGCCCAGGGTGCTGTGCAGACCGGGCTCCAGCGCCTGGAGTTGGTGCGCATCCAGCGCTTGCGGGCGATACGGTGCCGCCCGCTCTTGCGTCAGCGCATCGAGACGGGAGAGCACCCGCCGCGCCGCGCCCAGGTCCGGGCGGTGCGCCACCATCAGGCTGCCCTCGCGGGCAAAGTGCGGGGGGGCTGGTAGCCGCCGCGCCAGGTCGGCGCGGATCTCGGCCCAGCGCGTGATCGCGTACCAGCCGCGTTCGGCCACATCGGGTTCAGCGGTCTCCAGCTCCGCCAGGGGGCTGAGCATGCCGGCGGCGGTGAAACCGGCCGCCCCCTGGCCGTCAAAGGACGGCTGCGGCCCCGAGGCCGGGTCAAAGACGCTGACCTGGTGGCCCTGGTGGGCCAGGTTCCAGGCCAGCAGTCGCCCCAGCAGCCCGGCACCAGCGATGCCGATGTTCAGACGCTGGCCAGGGTGGGACCCCAGAGTGCGTTGCATGACAGACTCCTTGGTGGGTCAGGCGTTGGAGGGTTCCGACTTGATCGGGATGTAGAGCTGGCCGCCCACTTCCTTGAACTGCGCCGACATCTCGGTCATGCCCTGCGCCAGGGCCTGCTGCTCGCTGACCCCTTGTGTCTTGGCGAACTCGCGCACCTCCTGCGTGATCTTCATCGAGCAGAACTTGGGGCCGCACATCGAGCAGAAGTGCGCCACCTTGGCCGCGTCTTTGGGCAGCGTCTCGTCGTGGAAGTCGCGCGCCGTCTCGGGGTCCAGACCCAGGTTGAACTGGTCCTGCCAGCGGAAGTCAAAGCGGGCCTGCGAGAGCGCATCGTCCCGCGCGCGTGCTCCCGGGTGACCCTTGGCGATGTCGGCCGCGTGCGCGGCGATCTTGTAGGCGATCAGGCCTTGCTTGACGTCGTCGCGGTTGGGCAGGCCCAGGTGTTCCTTGGGGGTCACGTAGCACAGCATGGCCGTGCCCATCCAGCCGATCATGGCCGCACCGATGGCCGAGGCAATGTGGTCATAGCCTGGCGCGATGTCGATGGTCAACGGGCCCAGGGTGTAGAAGGGGGCTTCGTGGCAGTGCTTGAGCTGCTCGTCCATGTTGGCCTGGATCAGGTGCATGGGCACGTGGCCGGGGCCTTCGATGATGGTTTGTACATCATGCTTCCAGGCGATCTGCGTGAGCTCGCCCAGCGTGCGCAGCTCGGCGAACTGCGCTTCGTCGTTGGCGTCCGACAGGCAACCCGGACGCAGGCCATCACCTAGCGAGAAGGTCACGTCGTACGCCTTCATGATCTCGCAGATGTCGTCGAAGTGCGTGTAGAGGAAGTTCTCCTTGTGGTGCGCGATGCACCACTTGGCCAGGATCGACCCCCCGCGCGAGACGATGCCGGTGCGCCGCTGGGCCGTCATCGGGATGAAAGGCAGGCGCAGGCCCGCGTGGATGGTGAAGTAGTCCACCCCTTGCTCGGCCTGCTCGATCAGGGTGTCGCGGAAGATCGCCCAGCTGAGGTCCTCGGCCACACCGCCCACTTTTTCGAGCGCCTGGTAGATGGGCACCGTGCCAATGGGCACCGGGCTGTTGCGCATGATCCAGTCGCGCGTGGTGTGGATGTGCTTGCCGGTGGACAGGTCCATCACCGTGTCGGCACCCCAGCGGATCGACCACACCAGCTTTTCCACCTCTTCCTCGATCGACGAGGTCACGGCCGAGTTGCCGATGTTGGCGTTGACCTTGACCAGGAAGTTGCGGCCGATGGCCATGGGCTCCAACTCGGTGTGGTTGATGTTGGCGGGGATGACGGCACGGCCGCGCGCCACCTCGTCGCGCACGAACGCGGGGGTGATCTCGCGCGGGATCATCGCGCCCATCGGGTTGCCGCGCAGGCGGGCCTCGCGTTCGGCGTCCAGGCCGTACTGGCTGCGCCAATCCTCAGCCAGGTCCAGGCGGCGCTGGTTCTCGCGCAGGGCCACGAACTCCATCTCGGGCGTGATGATGCCGCGGCGCGCGTAGTGCATCTGCGTGACGTTGGTGCCTGCCTTGGCCCGACGTGGGGTGCGTTGCAGGCCGGCGGCCGCGTCACGCAGCGCGGCCATGTGCGCGTCGTGGCGTTCATCGGGCTTGAGACCGTCGTCCACGGCCAGGATCGAGCGGCCGGTGTACAGCTCGGTGTCACCGCGCGCCACCACGGCCGCTTCACGCACCGGCGGCAGGCCCTGGGTCACGTCGATCGTGACGTTGGGGTCGGTGTAGGGGCCCGAACAGTCGTACAGGGTGACGCATTCCCCGTTGGTCAGCGAGACCTCGCGCATCGGCACGCGCACACCGGGGTGGCTGCCTTCCACATAGACCTTGCGGGAGGCGGGCAGTGGTTCGCGCGTCAGGCGGGTGAGCTCGGCCAGCGTCTGCTGGGCGACGATCGGATCGGGGGCATTCATGGGCGGCTCTCCTGGGCAGCAAGTGTGGGATGACACGAGCTCCGAGGGGCGCCACAAGGGGCCACAACCGATGACAACGAGGGTGGGGTGTGCGGGTCCCGCAAGCGGCCGAGTGCAGCACGCTTGAAGGGCTGCACCCACCTTCGGCACCAGGACGGGCCTCTAGCAGGGACGGCTCTTCTTTCGCCGGTATGAGCCGGATCAAGTTCAGCGGGTTCGGATTACATCCATCTCAGCGCTCACATGCATTGCATGTGGCACACCCCGGAGCAGCGCACAGTGTACGTCGGTTGTCGGGACACCGACAAAGGGCCTGCTTCGCACGGGGCCGATGCGAACCCGAAAGGCGCGACGCTCAACGGGCCTTGGCGCGTTGCACCGTGATGCGGTGATCACGCTGCGGCGTGCCCGCCGATCCGCAACTGCCACAGCCTCCCCCGCAAGCTGAGGCCGGCGCTGACTCGCCGGGGGGGAGCTGTCCACAGCTCGGGGCGCTGGCGCGCTCAGGTCTTCGCCCCAGCCCCCAACGCCGCAGCAGATAGATCAGCGCGGCCAAACCGATGCCCAGCGTCACCCAGTTTTGCCAGTCGAAGAAGAAGGCAGCAGCAGGCATGTCAGGCACTCCACAGCAGGGCGAGCCGGTAGACCCCCCAGGACATCGCATAGGCCAGCGAGAACAGGTAGGTCGCCATGATCAGCGGCACGCGCCAGCCATTGGTCTCGCGCCGCACGGCAATCAAGGTCGGCAGGCACTGCGGCGCATACACATACCAGGTCATCAGCGACAGGGCGGTGGGCAGGGACCAGGCCTGGGCCAGCACCCCTTGCAGGGCCGTGTGCAGGTCGTCGCCAGTCTGGGCAATGGCATAGACCGTGCCCAGCCCCGCCACGGCCACCTCGCGCGCAGCCATGCCCGGGATCAGCGCGATGCAGATCTGCCAGGTGAAGCCGATGGGCTCGAACACCACCGCCATCGCGCGCCCGATCATGCCGGCCAAACTGTACTCGATCGCCGGCGCCGTGGCCCCTTCGGGCGCGCCAGGGAAGTTCGCCAGGAACCACAACACCACCATCAGCGCCAGGATGATGGTGCCCACGCGGGTCACAAACACCTTGGCCCGCTCCCACAGCCCGACGGCCAGGTTGCGCAGGTGCGGCCAGTGGTAGTCGGGCAGCTCCATCAGCAAGGGCTGGGCTTCAGACTGTTTGAGCACCCGCCGCAGCACCAGGGCCACGATCATGGCCGAGACGATGCCGGCCATGTACAGCCCGAACAGCACCAGGCCTTGCAGGTTGAACACACCGCCCACCGTGCGATCCGGGATGAAGGCCGCGATCAGCAGCGCATACACCGGCAGCCGGGCCGAGCAGGTCATCAGCGGCGCGATCAGGATGGTCTTGAGCCGGTCGTGCGGATCGCCAATGGTGCGCGTGGCCATGATGCCGGGGATGGCGCAGGCAAAGCTCGACAACAGCGGGATGAAGGCGCGCCCCGACAGGCCCACACTGCCCATGATGCGATCGAGCAAAAACGCCGCACGCGGCAGGTAGCCCGAGTCTTCCAGCACCAGGATGAAACCGAACAGGATCAGGATCTGCGGCAGGAACACCAGCACGCCGCCGGCTCCACCGATCACACCTTCCACCAGCAGGTTGCGCAGCATCCCTTCGGGCATGTGCGCCTGCACCCACGCCCCGAACTGGCCCACACCCGCGTCGATCATGTCCATGGGCGTCGCGGCCCAGCTGAACACGGCCTGAAACACCAGGAACATCAAGGTGGCCAGGATCACCGGGCCGAGCACCGGGTGCAGCACCCAGTGGTCCAGCCGGGCAGTCAGCGGGTTGCCCTCTTCGGGCATGTGTACGCAAGCCGCGAGCAACTCACCGACTCGGCGGTGGCTCTGCTCCACCGGGGTGGCCGCCACGCGCGCCATGTCTCGGGGCCGCGTGGGCGCGGGCAGCTGCGCCCAGCCCGTCTGGTCCAGGGCCGCCAGCAAGGCCTGCTCGCCCCCGCTGCGCACGGCCACGGCTTCCACCACCGGGATGCCGAGTTCGGCCCGCAGGCGCACCACGTCGATGTGGATACCGCGTCGCGTCGCCTGGTCCATCATGTTGAGCACCAGCACCATGGGCACGTCCAGCGTCTGCAGCTCCAGCACCATGCGCAGGTTCAGCCGCAGGTTGGTGGCGTCCACCACGCAGACCAGGCCCACCGGCGCCGACTCCCCGGCGCGCACCCCGGCGATCACATCGCGGGTGATGGCCTCATCGGGGGTGGCCGCCAGCAAGCTGTAGGCACCGGGCAGGTCCAGCACGCGCCAGGTCTGGCCGGCGGGCGAGATGAACTGCCCCTCCTTGCGCTCCACCGTCACGCCGGCATAGTTGCCGACCTTCTGACGTGCGCCGGTGAGGCGGTTGAACAGCGCGGTCTTGCCGCAATTGGGGTTGCCAACCAGCGCGATCAGCGGTGTGGTTGACACAGGGGGTGTCGCAGCCGCCATGATCGTCGCTCCTGCAAACTACAAAAAAGCTGTCAGCCCGGGGCCCGCCCGTTCAGGCGGGCAGCACCTCGATCAACGAGGACTCCATCCGGCGCATCGCAAACGTGCTCGTGCCCACCCGCACGGCCAAAGGGCCGTGCCCGTGGAACACCCGTCGTAGCACCTGCACCCGTTCGCCTGGCACGAAACCCAGCTCCATCAAGCGACGCTTCAGCGCACCGCCATCGTGGTGGCTGCTGCGCACCGCGCGGATCGTGGCGAACGTGCGCACGGGCAGCTGGTCCAGGGTGGTGGCCAGCGGGTCCGACAAGGAAGGAGGGTGTGCACTCATGCCCCATTCTATTGACAAATGCGAACCATTCGCAATAAGAGGGTTTGATCCAGGTCAGATCGCCGGGCTTGACAGGACCCGATCACGGGGGGTGTTTACCCCACGCTGATGGGGGATGCTCCTCATGCAGCACTTCCAGACCCTTCCGCAGGTCATTGATTCATAAGGACTTTTTATCTCGAATTTTGCCCTCGAATCGGTTGTAAGTCTTTGATTTCATTGGAATTTTTTCGCTTCCATGCTGTTCGGGAGCGTCGCCATCGGGTAAAGTGGGATTTAGTGCAAATTCGTGGGGTTTTGTGTGAGTCTGGTCTTTCAAGGGGCATCAGCGTTGTCGCTGGACGCAAAGGGGCGCTTGGCCGTCCCGGTGCGCCATCGCGACGTCCTGCAAGCCCTGTGCAGCGGCCAGCTCACCCTCACCAAGCACCCTGAAGGCTGCCTGATGGTCTTCCCCCGCCCGGCGTGGGAGCTGTTTCGGGATAAGGTGGCCGCCTTGCCCATGTCCGCCTCGGGCTGGAAGCGCATTTTTCTGGGCAACGCCCAGGACGTCGAGATCGACAGCGCCGCCCGCGTGCTGGTGGCGCCCGAGTTGCGCGCCGCCGCCGGCCTGAGCAAAGACGTGATGCTGCTGGGCATGGGCAGCCACTTCGAGTTGTGGGATGCGCAGCGCTACGCCGCGCACGAGGCCGAAGTCATGGCGCAAGCCATGCCCGACGCCTTGCAGGACTTCACCTTCTGACGCGATGCAACAGGCTCCATCACCTTTGCAGCATCGCACGGTCTTGCTGCACGAGGCCGTTGAGGCTTTGTGGGATGCGGCCGAAGGTCCGCACCCGCAGGGCGTCTATGTGGACGCCACCTTTGGCCGCGGCGGTCACTCGCGCCTGATCCTGTCCAGGCTGGGCCCTGAGGCTCGCCTGATCGCGCTCGACCGGGATCCCGACGCGATTGCCCACGCCACGCAAGGGCCGGATGCCATCACCGATCCGCGTTTTCAGATCGTGCACGCGCCGTTCTCCTCGTGGGCCGAGGTCATCGCCGACCTGGGTCTGGGGCCGGTGCAGGGCCTGCTGATGGACATTGGCGTGTCCTCGCCCCAGATCGACAACCCCGCGCGGGGCTTCAGTTTCCGTTTTGATGCGCCGCTCGACATGCGCATGGACACCACCCAGGGCGAGAGTGCGGCCGATTTCCTGGCCCACGCCTCGGTCGACGAACTGACGGAAGTGATTCGCACCTATGGAGAAGAACGGTTTGCTTGGCCCATTGCAAAGGCGCTTGTCGCTCGTCGCGATGAAGGCCAGCCTGTGCGCACCACAGGCGAGTTGTCCGCGGTCGTGGCTCGTACGGTCAAAACCCGTGAAGTCGGGCAAGACCCCGCCACCCGCACCTTCCAGGCTCTTCGGATTCACGTCAACCGCGAGCTCGGCGAGCTCGAAGATGCGCTGGCCTCTGCCCTGACGATGCTGGCGCCCGGTGGGCGTCTGGCCGTCATCAGCTTCCACTCGCTGGAAGACCGCATCGTCAAGACCTTCATCGCCAAGCACAGCAAGGACGAGGTCGACCGCCGCGTGCCGTTTGCGGCGCCCAAGCCGCTGATGCTGCATGCCATCGGTCGCCTCAAGCCATCCGAGTCCGAGGTGTCCGGCAACCCCCGCTCGCGCTCCGCCGTGCTGCGCGTGGCCGAGCGCACCGAGGTGCCCTGGTCGCCCGAGTCCGAAGCCGGTGCCGGTCGTGCATCGCGCGGCAAGGCGGGTGGCGCCAAGGGTGGCGGCGCGAAGGTCGGTGGTCGCGGGGGGCGCCGATGACCCAGCGCCTCAACATCGCCCTGGTGGTCGCCTTGCTGCTGAGCAGCTTCTGGCTCATCGGCAGCAGCCATGAATCACGCCGCCTGTTCGTCGCGCTCGACCGAGCCCGCGCCCAGGCCAGCGAGCTGCAGATCGAGTTCGAGCGCCTGCAGGTTGACAAGCGCGCCCAGGCCACGCCGCTGCGCGTCGAAAAGCTGGCACGCGACAAGCTCAAGATGTTCGACAACTCGCCGGCCCGCACCCACTACGTGGCGCTGTCCGAGTCGGGTCAGGTTCTGTCGTCCTCGCCTGCCAAGGTGCAGGAGGTGGCCCCATGAGCCGCCTGGCCGACCTGTGGCGTCGCGTGTTCCGTCGCCCGCGCAAGCAGGGGCCGGCGGCCATGCCCACCATGCGTTACGCGACCAGCCCGTTGCTGGCCTCGCGCACACCCGTGTGGCGCGTGAAGTTCCTGATCGGGGGCATCGGCCTGGGCTTTGCCGTGCTGATCGGGCGTGCCGCCTGGATCCAGATCATCCACAACGACTTCTTCCAGGAGCAGGGCGCCAACCGCTACGAACGCCGCATCGAGCTGCAGGCCAACCGCGGCCGCATCCTCGACCGCAATGGCGAGCTGCTGGCCTCCAGCGTGCCCTCGCCTTCGCTGTGGGCCATTCCCAAAGACCTGAAAGCCACGCCCCAGCAGGTGCGTGAGCTGGCCCGCCTGCTGAAGATGCCGCAGGCCGATCTGCAAAAGCGCCTGAAGTCCAACCCCAACTTCGTGTGGCTGCGCCGCAAGGTGGACGACGAGGTGGCGCAGTCCGTGGCCGCGCTCAAGATCAAGGGCGTGTACGAGCTGCGCGAGTGGAAGCGCCAGTACCCCGAAGGCGAGGCGGCGGCCCATGTGGTCGGCTTCACCAACATCGAAGACGAAGGCCAGGAAGGCATCGAGCTGGCTTACCAGAACCAGCTGGCCGGCCGCGATGGCTCGCGCCATGTCATCAAGGACCGCCTGGGCCGCGCCGTTGAATCGGTGGGCGAGTTGGTGCCGGCCGAAAACGGGCAGGCCGTGCAGCTCTCGCTCGACGCCAAGATCCAGTTCTACGCGTACCAGAGCATCCGCGACGCCGTGAAGGCTCACAAGGCCAAGGCCGGCAGCGTGGTCGTGCTCGACGCCGTGCGTGGCGAGGTGCTGGCCCTGGCCAACGTGCCCAGCTACACCCCCGAAGACCGCCGCAACCTGACCGGCGCCCAGCTGCGTAACCGGGCCCTGACCGACACCTTCGAGCCCGGCTCGACCATGAAGCCCATCACCGTGGCGCTGGCCCTGGAAACGCGGCGTGTGCGGCCGAGCACCGTGATGGACACGGCCTCGGGGCGCCTCACCATCGACGGCTCAACCATCTCGGACACCCACCCCAAGGGTGACCTCACGGTGGCCCAGGTCATCCAGAAATCCAGCAACGTGGGCACGGCCAAGATGGCCTTGATGATGCAGCCCCGCGAAATGTGGGAGATGTTCTCGGCCGTGGGCCTGGGCAAGAAACCGCAACTGGGATTCCCGGGGGCGGTCACCGGCCGCTTGCGTCCCTATAAATCGTGGCGCCGCATTGAGCAGGTCACGATGAGCTACGGCTACGGCCTGTCTTCCAGCCTGTTCCAGATTGCACAGGCCTACAGCATCTTTGCCTCCGATGGAGAGCTCATCCCCATGACCCTGATCAAGCGCGATCAGGGGGAGGGTGAGCGACCGACGCTCACCGCCGAGGGCGACGACCCTCGCCCCACGCTGGCCTTCAAGACCGCCTTCCGACCGGAGGCGGTCGCGTCACATCCGGCGTCTGCTGCGCAGACCGAGCCGGTGCAAGTGCGCGGCACCCGGGTAATCTCGCCGGAAACGGCCCGTGCCGTGCGCGAAATGCTGCAGCTGACAACCGGGCCGGGCGGGACCGCTCCCCGGGCGCAGGCCCTGGGTTACAGCGTCGGCGGCAAAACCGGCACGGCGCACAAGCAGGAAGGCCGCGGCTACGCGAGCAACAAATACCGCTCCTGGTTCGTGGGCATCGCGCCCATCAGCAAGCCACGCATCATCGTGGCGGTGATGGTGGACGAGCCCGGCAACGGTCAGTACTACGGCGGCCTGGTGGCCGCGCCCGTGTTCAGTCAGGTGGTGCAGCAAACTCTCAATCGCCTGGGGGTGCTGCCCGACGTCGAGGTGCAGTCCCAGATCATCTCGACCGAGCCCGGCGAGCTGGAGAGCTTCTGATGAGTCACGCCCTTCTTCATCTTCAAGACACCGCACAGGCGCTGGCCTGGTTGCGCGCGCAGGGCGTGACGTCCCTGACCGTGGACAGTCGCCAGGTGGCAGTCGGTGCAGCCGACGGCCTGGGTTTCATCGCCTGGCCGGGCGCTGCGCGCGATGGCCGTGCCTTTGTGGCGCAGGCCCTGCGCGATGGGGCCCGCGCCTGCTTGGTCGAGGCCGAGGGCGTCGAGGCCTTTGGCTTTGCCGATGCCCGTGTGGCCGCCGTGCCGGGCCTCAAGGCCCGCAGCGCCGAGATCGCCCATGGTTTCTACGGCGAACCCAGCGCCGCGCTGCAGGTGGTGGCCGTCACCGGCACCAATGGCAAGACCTCGACCTCGTGGTGGACGGCACAGGCCTTGTCCGCGTTGGGTCGGCCCTGCGGCGTCGTCGGCACCTTGGGTGTGGGTGAAGTGGGCGCGGTCGTGTCCACCGGCTTGACCACGCCCGACCCCATCACCTTGCATGCCACCTTCCGTCGCTTCGTCGACCAAGGTCTGCAGGCCGCGGCCATCGAGGCCTCGTCCATCGGCATCGAAGAGCTGCGCCTGCACGCCACGCACATCGCGGTGGCCCAGTTCACCAACTTCACCCAGGACCACCTCGACTACCACGAGAGCATGGAAGCCTACTGGCTGGCCAAGCGCGCCTTGTTCGACTGGCCGGGCCTGAAAGCCGCCGTCATCAACCAGGACGACCCGATGGGCCAGGGCTTGAGCGAGCACGCACGCAGCCGCCATCTGGATGTCTGGACCTATGGTTTGCAAGGACCGGTACGCTTGCAGGCTCAAGATCTGAGCTACGAGGCGCAAGGTGTGCGCTTCACCGTGGTGGAGCGCTCCGAATCCTTGCATGACGTGGTCGCGCGTGGCGTGGTGCATGCGCCCGTCATCGGCAGTTTCAATGTGTCCAACCTGCTGGCCGTGCTCGGCGCCTTGCGCGCGCTGGGCGTGTCGCTGGCCGATGCGGCGCAGGCCTGCAGCGGCCTGCAGCCGGTGCCGGGGCGCATGCAACTGGTGCCGGCGCACGCGCATCAGCCGCTGGTGCTGGTGGACTACGCCCACACCCCCGATGCGCTGCTCAAGGCCCTGCACGCTTTGCGCCCGGTGGCCGAGGCTCGGGGCGGCAAGCTGTGGTGCGTGTTCGGCTGTGGCGGTGACCGCGACCCGATCAAGCGTCCGATGATGGGGGCCGTGGCCGAGCAGTACGCCGAACAGGTCGTGCTGACCAGCGACAACCCGCGCAGCGAGTCGCCCGCCTTCATCCTGTCGCAGATTTTGGCGGGTGTGGCCGGCCGCGACCGTGTGGACGTGATCGACGACCGCCGCGAAGCCATCCGCTATGCCCTGAGCGAAGCCGCCGCCGGCGATGTGGTGCTGCTGGCCGGCAAGGGGCACGAAGAAACGCAGGAGATCGCCGGGGTCAAGACCCCGTTCAGCGATGTGGGCGAGGCCGTGGCCGCCCTGACGCAGCGAGGGGACGCATGAGCGCACCGATGATGACCCTGGGCCTGGCACACCGCCTGCTGCCTGATGCAGTGTTGACGGGGGACCCCGCCACGCCGATCGCCCGCGTGCACACTGACACCCGCACCCTGCAGGCCGGTGACCTGTTCGTCGCCCTGTGCGGCGAGCGCTATGACGCGCATGACTTCCTGCCGCAGGTGGCGCAATCGGCGGCAGCGGCCGTCATCGGCCAGCGTGGCGTGGCCGAATGCGGCCTGCCGGGCCTGACGGTGTCTGACACCCGAGCCGCGCTGGGCTGGCTGGCCTCCGGCTGGCGTGCGCGCTTCGAGATGCCGCTGATCGGCGTCACCGGCAGCAATGGCAAGACCACCGTCACCCAGATGATTGCGGCCATCCTGCGCACCTGGATGGCGGCACAAGGCGATGCCGACGCGGCGCTGGCCACCGCTGGCAATTTCAACAACGACATCGGTGTGCCGCTGACCTTGCTGCGCCTGCGCGAGGGCGTGCACCGCTGCGCCGTGGTCGAGCTGGGCATGAACCACCCGGGTGAGATCGCCCAGTTGGCCGCCCTGGCTGCGCCCACCGTGGGCCTGGTCAACAACGCCCAGCGCGAGCACCAGGAGTTCATGCACACGGTCGAGGCCGTGGCGCGTGAAAACGGCGCCGTGCTGCAGGCCTTGTCGCGTGACGGCGTGGCGGTCTTCCCGGCCGATGACACCTACACCCCGATCTGGCGTGAGCTGGCTCAGGGTCGCGCGGTCATCGACTTTGCCACCGAGGGTGAGGCGGCCGTGACCGTGTCGACCTGCGACTGGGTGGCCGAGCCGACCCCACACTGGCAGCTGCGCGTCCACACGCCCATGGGCGAGGCCACGTTCAGCCTGCACATGGCCGGTCAGCACAATGTGCGCAATGCCCTGGCCGCCACGGCCGCGGCGCTGGGCGCGGGCGTGCCGCTGACGCTCATCGCCCAGGGCCTGCAGGCGTTCGAGCCCGTCAAGGGCCGCTCGCAGCTGCGCTCGCTCACGCTGCATGGCCGCTCGCTCACCCTGGTGGACGACAGCTACAACGCCAACCCCGATTCCGTGCGCGCCGCCATTGACATGCTGGCCGGCCTGCCCGGGCCGCACTGGCTGGTACTGGGCGACATGGGCGAGGTGGGCTCCCAAGGCCCGGCCTTCCACGCCGAGGTCGGCCACTACGCCCGCGAGCGGGGCATCGAACACGTCTGGACGGCCGGTGAGCTGTGCGCCCACGCGGCGCAGGCCTACGGTCCGTCCGCCCGTCATTTCCACACTGGCGCCGACATCGTCGCGGCGCTGCCGACCCCGGACCAGGCCCCTGTGGTGGGCTCGGTACTGGTCAAAGGTTCTCGATTCATGAAGATGGAACAAGTCGTCTCCGCCCTGACAGGAGCTGCCCATGCTGCTTAACCTGGCCATGTGGCTGCAAAGCCTCAACCCCGAATGGGGTTTCCTGCGCGTCTTTCAGTACCTGACCTTCCGGGCTGTGATGGCCGCCGTGACGGCGCTGCTGATCGGCCTGGTCCTGGGCCCCTTCGTGATCCGCAAGCTCACCGAGCTGAAGGTCGGCCAGCCCATCCGCGAGTACGGGATGCAAAGCCACCTCGCCAAGCGCGGCACGCCCACGATGGGCGGGGTGCTGATCCTGCTGGCCATCGGCCTGTCCACGCTGTTGTGGTTCGACTGGGCCAACCGCTTCGTGTGGATCGTGATGATCGTGACCACGGGCTTTGGCGCCATCGGCTGGGTCGATGACTGGCGCAAGGTCGTGCTCAAGGACCCCGAGGGCATGCGTTCGCGTGAGAAGTACTTCTGGCAGTCGGTGATCGGCCTGATTGCGGCCATCTACCTGGCGTTCAGCGTCTCCGAGGTGAACGCCTTGCGGGTGGTCGAGTTGTTTGGCAGTTGGGTGGCGTCGGGCTTCTCCAACGAGCTGCCGCCCAAGGCCGACCTCATCGTGCCCTTCTTCAAGACCATCAGCTACCCGCTGGGCGTGTGGGGCTTCATGCTGCTGACCTACATCGTGATCGTGGGCACCAGCAACGCGGTCAACCTGACTGACGGTCTCGACGGCCTGGCCATCATGCCGGTGGTCATGGTCTCGGGGTCGCTGGGCATCTTTGCCTATGTCACCGGCAACGCGGTGTTCGCCCGGTACCTGCAGCTGCCGCACATCCCCGGTGCGGGCGAGTTGCTGGTGTTCTGTGCCGCCTTGTGTGGGGCCGGCTTGGCCTTCCTGTGGTTCAACGCCTATCCGGCCCAGGTCTTCATGGGTGACGTGGGTGCGCTGGCCCTGGGCGGTGCCCTGGGCACCATCGCCGTCATCGTGCGTCAGGAAATCGTGCTGGCCTTCATGGGCGGCGTGTTCGTGGTCGAGGCCCTGTCCGTCATGGCCCAGGTCAGCTACTTCAAGTACACCAAGCGCAAGTACGGCGAAGGCCGTCGCATCCTGTTGATGGCGCCGCTGCACCACCACTTCGAAAAATCTGGCTGGAAAGAAACGCAGGTCGTGGTCCGCTTCTGGATCATCACCATGCTGCTGTGCCTGCTGGGCCTGTCCACCCTCAAGCTGCGCTGAACGAGACCATGCACTACCTTCGTGACCTCACCGTGCTGATCCTGGGTCTGGGTGACTCGGGCCTGGCCATGGCGCGCTGGTGCGCCCGGTGTGGCGCCAGCGTGCGCGTGGCCGACACGCGCGCCCACCCGCCGCAAGCCGCCACCCTGGCGGCCGATGTGCCCACCGCCACCCTGCATCACGGCCTCGATGTGGCCTTGCTGGACGGCGTGCAGCTCGTGCTCAAGAGCCCCGGCCTGATGCCCAACGATCCGGCGGTGTCCGCCCTGACGGCCCGTGCCGACGCGCTGGGCATTCCGGTGCGGGGCGAGCTGTCGCTGTTCGCCTCGGCCCTGGCCGACCTGAAGACCGATCTGGGCTATGCGCCCAAGGTCGTGGCCATCACCGGCACCAACGGCAAGACCACAACCACCTCGCTGACCGCCCAGCTCATCGAGCGTGCGGGCCTGCGCGTGGGCATGGCGGGCAACATCGGCCCGACCTTGTTGGACACCTTGCGCACCGCGCTGGACGCCGAGCCAGCCCGTGAACCTGCCAGTGAACAGCTGGAGATGGCCTTCGAGGGGCGCGATCCCGTGCTGCCCGCCGAGGCCGAGTCGGGCGTTGCGGAGGTGCAGGTCGAGCCCGATCTGGGTGAGGGCGATGCCCTGCCGGGTGCAGACACCCTGGCCGCTGTTGACCCTGCCCACGCCGACGTGGCGCCGGCCGATGAGGAAGCCCCTGCTGCGTCCCCTCTGAGCGACGAGGCCGATGCGCCCCTGATTGAACTGGCCCCCCCGCCGCCCGCCGCCCCGACCTTCGAGGTGCTGCCCGAAGCCTGGGTGCTGGAGTTGTCGAGCTTTCAGCTCGATGGCGTGAGCAACTTCGAGCCCGATGCGGCCGTGGTGCTCAACATCACGCAAGATCATCTCGACTGGCACGGCTCCATGGCTGCCTATGCTGCCGCCAAGGCCCGCATCTACGGCAAGCAGGCCGTGATGGTGATCAACCGCGACGACCCCGAAGTGGCCGCCATGGTGCCGCCGCCCGAGGTGATCAAGTCGGGCGTGCGCGGCCGACCGGCCAAGCTGGTCCACCGTCAGGTGGTGCGCTTCGGGCTGGACACGCCGCATCATCCCGGCGACTTCGGTTTGGTGACCGAGGGTGGCATGGCCTGGCTGGTGCGCGCCCGCGAAACCGATCCGACGATCAAGCTCAAGAAGGGCGAGTCGCCCGAGATCATCCTGCAGCGCCTGATGCCGGCTGATGCGCTGCGCATCCGCGGCCGTCACAACGCGTCCAACGCCCTGGCCGCGCTGGCGCTGGCTACGGCGATCGGCTGCCCGCTGGCGCCGATGCTGCACGGCCTGCGCGAGTACCGCGGCGAGCCGCACCGCGTCGAGCACGTCACCACCGTGGGCGGCGTGGACGCGATCGACGACTCCAAGGGCACCAACGTGGGTGCCACCGTGGCGGCCTTGCTGGGCCTGGGCGCCGACCTGTCGCCGGGCAAGCTGGTCATCATCCTGGGGGGCGATGGCAAGGGCCAGGACTTCGGTCCGCTGGCCGAGCCCGTGGGCCGCTTTGCCCGTGCCGTGGCCCTGATCGGTCAGGACGCCGCCGCTTTGCAGGCGGTGCTGGCCGAGGTCCGCACGCCCGCTGGTGAAGTGTTGCCGATGGCTCGCCATGACAGCCTGGAGGCGGCCACACGCTGGGCCTTCGAGCAGGCCAAGGCGGGCGATGCCGTGCTGCTGAGCCCGGCCTGCGCCAGCCTCGACATGTTCCGCAACTATGCCCACCGCGCCGAGGTGTTCGTGGGCACCGTGCGCGAACTGGCCATTGAGCGGGGAGACATGGCATGAGCCAGACCAACGTCCGCCGCATGCCCTGGACCGCCCTGATGGACGCCGTGCGCGCCCGTCTGGGCCGGGGCTCGGCCGACGTCGTCGGCAGCCTGCCGGTGCGCGACCATGTGAACGTCAACGCCGGTCAGCCGACGCGGATGATGGGGTTCGATCAGGCCCTGGTCTGGGTGACCCTGGCCCTGATGCTGCTGGGCCTGGTGATGGTTTACTCCGCCACCATTGCCCTGCCGGACAGCCCACGCTTTGCCAATTACACGCCCACCTTCTTCCTGCAGCGCCACCTGATCTCGCTGGTCATGGCCGTGGCCCTGGGGGCCGTGGTCACCCAGATTCCGATGGCCAGCTGGGAGCGTCTGGCGCGTCCCCTGTTCCTGCTGTCGCTGTTCCTGCTGGTACTGGTGTTGATTCCGGGCATCGGCAAGGTGGTGTACGGCGCGCGGCGCTGGTTGCCACTGGGCATCATGAACTTCCAGCCTTCCGAGCTGGCCAAGCTGGCCATCGTCCTGTATGCGTCCGATTACATGGTGCGCAAGATGGACGTGAAGGAGCGCTTTGTGCAGGCGGTCTACCCGATGGCGTTGGCCGTCGGCTTGGTGGGCGTGCTCTTGCTGGCCGAGCCCGACATGGGGGCCTTCATGGTGATCGCCACCATCGCCATGGCCATTCTCTTCCTGGGCGGCGTCAATGGCCGCATGTTTGCGCTGATCACCGCGGTGCTGATCGGGGCCTTCGGTCTGATGGTGGGCCTGAGCCCGTGGCGGCGTGAGCGCATCTTCGCCTACCTCGACCCCTGGTCCGAGCAGAACGCGCTGGGCAAGGCCTACCAGCTCACCCACTCGCTGATCGCCTTCGGGCGTGGCGAGATCTTTGGCGAAGGCCTGGGCTCCAGCCTCGAAAAACTGCATTACCTGCCAGAAGCCCACACCGACTTCCTGCTCGCCGTCATTGGCGAAGAGCTCGGCTTTGTGGGCGTCTCCGCCGTGATCCTGACCTTCTTCTGGCTGGTCGTGCGCCTGTTCAACATTGGCCGTCAGGCCATCGCGCTCGACCGCGTGTTTGCAGGCCTGGTCTCGCAAGGTGTGGCGGTGTGGATGGGGGGGCAGGGCTTCATCAACATGGGCGTGAACCTGGGTGTGCTGCCCACCAAGGGCTTGACCCTGCCGCTGATGAGCTTCGGCGGCTCGGGCCTGCTGCTCAACGCCGTGGCCCTGGCCATTTGCCTGAGGGTGGACATGGAAAACAGACAGTTGATGCGAGGAGGCCGAGCATGAGCACGTCACCTCGTCACCTCGTCATCATGGCGGCTGGCACCGGCGGGCACATCATGCCCGGCTTGGCCGTGGCCGATGAAATGAAGCGCCGCGGCTGGACCGTCAGCTGGCTGGGCACCGAAGGTGGCATGGAAAACCGCCTGGTGCCGCCTGCCGGCATCCCGCTGGACACCATCTCCTTCAACGGCTTGCGCGGCAAGGGCGCCAAGGGCACGCTGCTGGGTGGTTTCAAGTTGCTCAAGGGCTTTGCCGAGTGCGCCCGCATCCTGAAAACCCGCCAGGCCACCGCCGTGCTGGGCATGGGTGGCTATGTCTGCTTCCCTGGCGGTCTGATGGCCAAGGCCCGTGGCCTGCCGCTCGTGATGGTCAACGCCGATGCCGCCCTGCTGCTGAGCAACAAGGCCTTGCTGCCGCTGACCAATGTGCTGGCCTGCGGTTTCGATGGCCCGGCCGCCCGTCACAAGGTGGCCCGCGTCACCGGCAACCCCGTGCGTGCCGAAATCGAGGCCATCGCGCCGCCGGCCGAGCGCTTTGCCGGGCGCACCGGCCCGCTGCGCGTGCTGATCGTCGGTGGCAGCCTGGGCGCGCGCGCGCTCAACGAGGTCATCCCGCAGGCCCTGGCCCTGATCCCGGCTGACCAGCGCCCCCGCATCACGCACCAGACCGGCATGGCCAATCTGGAAGCGGTCAAGGCCAGCTACGCGCAAGCTGGCCTCAACCCCGCTACCGATGCCGAGGTGCTGCCCTTCATCAACAACATGGCGCAGCGTCTGGCCGAGTGCGACGTCATCATCTGCCGTGCAGGCGCCATCACCGTGAGTGAGCTGTGCGCCGCGGGCGTGCCCAGCGTGCTGATCCCGCTGGTGGTGTCCACCACGGCACACCAGCGTGACAACGCCGCCTACATGGCCGAGCACGGCGCTGCCGTGCACCTGCCGCAATCCGAGCTGTCGCCCGCCTCGCTGGCCCAGCGCTTGCAAGGCCTGCAACGCAGTGAGCTGCTGAGCATGGCCGAAAAGGCGCACCGCCTGGCCCGTCTCCAATCGGCCGCCGCCGTGGCCGATGCCATCGAAGAAAACGTGAAACCTTCTACTGCAAAGGCGTCCCCATGAAGCACGCCGTCAAGAACATCCATTTTGTGGGCATCGGTGGCGCCGGCATGAGCGGCATCGCCGAAATCCTGCACAACCTGGGCTATGTGGTCTCGGGCTCCGACCAGGCAGACAGCGCCACCTCGCGCCGCCTGGCCTCGCTGGGCATCACCGTCCATGTCGGCCACGATGCCGCGCACATCGAAGGCGCCGAAGCCGTGGTGACGTCCACCGCCGTGAAGGGCGACAACCCCGAGGTCATCGCCGCGCGCGCCAAGCGCATCCCGGTGGTGCCTCGTGCCGTGATGCTGGCCGAGCTGATGCGCCTGCGCAAGGGCATCGCGATTGCCGGTACGCATGGCAAAACCACCACCACCTCGCTGGTGACCGACATCCTGACCGAAGCCGGGGTCGACCCGACCTTCGTGATCGGCGGCAAGCTGCACAGCGCCGGGGCCAACTCTGCCCTGGGCAAGGGCGAGTTCATCGTGGTCGAGGCCGACGAGTCGGACGCCTCCTTCCTGAACCTGATGCCGGTGCTGGCGGTGGTGACGAACATCGACGCCGACCACATGGAAACCTACGGTCACGATTTCGCCCGCCTCAAGCAGGCTTTCGTGGACTTCCTGCACCGCATGCCTTTCTACGGCTCGGCCATCCTGTGCGGTGACGATCCGGGCGTGCGCTCCATCATCCCGCTGATCTCGCGCCCCGTGATCACCTACGGTTTCGGTGAAGACGCGCAGGTGCGGGCGATCGATGTCGAGGCTCTGCCAGGCGGCCAGATGCGCTTCACTGTGCAGCGCCGCAATGGCATCGTCATGCCCGACATGCAGGTGACCCTGAACCTGCCGGGCGTGCACAACGTGCTCAACGCCCTGGCTGCGATCGCGGTCGCCACCGAAATCGAAGTGGCCGAGGAGCCCATCATCCATGCCCTGGGCGCCTTCACCGGCGTGGGTCGCCGCTTCCAGCGCTATGGCGAGCACCGCGCCGCTGACGGTGGCCGCTTCACCCTGATCGACGACTACGGTCACCACCCGGTCGAGATGGCCGCGGTCATCGCGGCCGCGCGCGGCGCCTTCCCTGGTCAGCGCCTGATGCTGGCCTTCCAGCCGCACCGCTACACCCGCACGCGCGACTGCTTTGAAGATTTCGTCAAGGTGCTGGGCACCGCCGATGCCGTGCTGCTCACCGACGTCTATGCCGCGGGTGAAGCGCCCATCGTGGCCGCCGACAGCCGTGCCCTGACCCGTGCCGTGCGTGTGGCCGGCAAGGTCGAGCCGGTGTTCGTCGATGACGTGAACGAGTTGCCCGAGGCCATTGCCGCCAACACCCGCGATGGAGACGTGGTGATCTGCATGGGCGCCGGTTCGATCGGCACCGTGGCCGGCAAGACCGCCGAACTGTTGAAAGAGAAGACTGAATCATGAGCACCCTTCACCTCACCGCCCCGACGGTGAACCCTGCTGACCTGGGCAAGGTGGCCGTCTTGATGGGGGGCACCTCGGCCGAGCGCGACGTCTCGCTGATGTCGGGTGCCGGCGTGCTGCAAGCCCTGCAATCGCAAGGCGTGAATGCGTTTGCCTTCGATCCGGCGGAGCGTCCGTTGCAAGACCTCAAGGCCGAGGGCGTGGACCGCTGCTTCATCGCCCTGCATGGGCGTGGTGGCGAAGACGGCAGCGTGCAGGGTGCGCTCGAACTGCTGAAGATCCCGTACACCGGCTCCGGCGTGATGGCCTCGTCCATCGCCATGGACAAGGTCATGACCAAGCGCATCTGGCGCTTCGAGGGCCTGCCCACGCCGGAATGGCGCCTGGTGGCCAATGCCCACGAGTGCGAGCAGGCGCTGGTGGCCCTGGGTGCACCGATGATCGTCAAGCCTGCCCGCGAAGGCTCGTCCATCGGCCTGACCAAGGTGACCGACCCCGCGCAGTGCGCCGCCGCCTACGCGGCCGCCGCCCAGCATGACCCCGAGGTGCTGTGCGAACAGTTCATCGAGGGCGAGGAAACGACCTGCCCGGTGCTGATCGTCGATGGCCAGGCTCAGGCGCTGCCCGTCATCCGCATCGTGGCCCCGGGCGGCAACTACGACTACCAGAACAAGTACTTCACCGATGAGGTCAAGTACCTGTGCCCCAGCGAACTCGACGCGGACGAAGAGGCCGAGATCCAGCGCGAGGTGGTGCGGGCCTTCAAAACCCTGGGTTGCCGTGGCTGGGCGCGTGCCGACGTGATGATCCGCAAGACCGACCGCCAGCCCTTCCTGCTTGAAATCAACACCTCGCCCGGCATGACCGGGCACTCGCTGGTGCCCATGTCGGCCAAGGTTGCGGGCTTGAGCTACGAGCAACTGTGCTTGCACCTGCTGGCCTCGGCCAGCCTCGACGCCCAGATCCGCTGACCCACCTCACCTCACCTTTCACCTCCGCCCACCGCCATGTTGGCCGCCGCCGCCCTCAACCGTTACAGCTCACCCGATGAGACGCCGCAAGACGTCCGTTGGATGAACGCGGCCGCCGCAGCGCTGGTGGTCGTGGCGGCGCTCATGTTGCTGGCGGTGGGCCTGATCAAGCTGGGCCGTTTGCCCTACTTCGAGCTGCAGCGTGTGCAGATCGAGGGTGATCTGTCGCGCAACAACCTGGCCACCGTGCGGGCCAACACCGTGCCGCGCCTGTACGGCAGCTTCTTCCAGGCCGACCTGATCCGCAGCCGCGCCATCTTCGAGTCGGTGCCCTGGGTGCGCAAGGCGGTCGTGCGCCGGGTGTGGCCCAACCAACTGCGCGTCACGCTCGAAGAACACCAGCCCGCCGCGTACTGGCGTCAAGCGCACAGCGAAGACCAACTGGTGAACACCTTTGGTGAGGTGTTTGACGCCAACCTGGGCGATGTCGAAGACGAGCGCCTGCCCACGTTGGAGGCGCCCGCCAGCACCGACGCCAGCCAGGCTGCCCACATGCTGCAGATGCTGCATCAGTTGCAAGCGGTGTTCAAACCCCTGGGCGAGGTGCTCACGCTCAAGCTCAGCGACCGGGGCTCCTGGTCGTTGCAGCTCGATGACGAGGCCCAGATCGTGCTGGGCCGGGGCAGCGACGCAGACATCCTCGCGCGCGCCGAGCGCTTCGTCGCCACCCTGCCTGAATTGCGCCGTTACTACCCGGCGCCCCTGTCACAAGCCGATCTGCGTTATCCGCAGGGTTATGCCGTCAAGCTCCGTGGCCTGACGACCCTGCAGGATGGCGCCGTTCCTCCCAAAAAACCTCTGTCTTCAACCCGTTAACGCAAACACACCATGGCCAAGGAATACAAGGATCTGGTTGTCGGACTCGACATCGGCACTGCCAAGGTGATGGCGGTCGTGGCCGAAGTCATGCCCGGCGGTGACCTGCGCCTGGCTGGCCTGGGCATGGCGCCCAGCCACGGCCTCAAGCGCGGTGTGGTCGTCAACATCGACGCCACCGTGCAGTCCATCCAGCAAGCCCTCAAAGAGGCCGAGCTGATGGCCGACTGCAAGATCGCCCGTGTCTGGACCGGCATCACGGGCAGCCACATCCGCGGCCAGAACAGCACCGGCATGGTCATCGTGCGCGACAAGGAAGTCGCGCCCATCGACGTGCAGCGCGTGGTGGAGACCGCCAAGGCCATCAACATTCCCAACGACCAGCGCCTGCTGCTGGTCGAACCGCAAGAGTTCATCATCGACGGGCACGAGGTCAAGGAGCCCATCGGCATGAGCGGGGGGCGCCTGGAGGTCAAGGTCCACATCGTGACCGGCGCCCAGAGTGCGGCCGAAAACATCATCAAGTGCGTGCGCCGCTGCGGCCTGGAAGCCGAGCAACTCGTGCTCAACCCCAGCGCGTCGAGCTCGGCCGTGCTGACCGAGGACGAAAAATCCCTGGGCGTGGCCATGGTCGACATCGGTGCCGGCACCACCGACGTGTCCATCTTCACCGATGGCTCGGTGCGCCACACCGCCGTCATCCCGATTGCCGGTGACCTGATCACCAGCGACATCGCGATGGCGCTGCGCACGCCCACGAAAGACGCCGAAGACATCAAGGTGGACTACGGCGTGGCCAAGCAACTGCTGGCCGACCCCAACGAACACGTCGAGGTCCCCGGTCTGGGGGACCGCGCCCCGCGCATGCTCTCGCGTCAGGCCCTGGCCGGCGTGATCGAGCCGCGCGTCGAAGAGATTTTCTCGCTGGTTCACCAGGTGATCCGCGAGTCTGGTTACGAGGAACTGTTGTCGTCGGGCATTGTCCTGACGGGCGGCTCGGCGGTCATGCCTGGCATGGTCGAACTGGCCGAAGACATCTTCCTCAAGCCCGTGCGCAAGGGGACGCCCTTGTACGCGGGCCCCCTCCACGACATGGTGGCCAGCCCGCGCTCGGCCACCGTCATGGGCTTGCTTGAAGAGGCAAGGCTCGCGCGTTCGCGCGGGATGAAGGCGGCGCAGCAGGTGGGGTCGGTTCAGACCCTGTTCGGCCGCGTGCGCGACTGGTTTGTAGGCAGTTTCTAAAAAAAAGTTTTACCCAATTCAACCGGCAACCGTTAGACAAGAGAGAGGTACGACATGGCCATCGAGATGATCGACAACTTTGACATGGGCACACAGATCAAGGTGATCGGGGTGGGCGGCGGTGGCGGCAACGCCGTCGAACACATGATCAGCGAGAGTGTGCAAGGCGTGCAGTTCATCTGCGCGAACACCGATTCGCAGGCGCTCAATCGCTCCAGCGCCGAGGTGCTGCTGCAGCTGGGCAATTCGGGTCTGGGCGCTGGCGCCAAGCCCGAAGCGGGCAAGGCCGCCGCCGAAGAGGCCGTGGACCAGATCCGCAACGCGCTGGACGGTTCGCACATGGTCTTCATCACCGCGGGCATGGGCGGCGGCACCGGCACCGGTGCGGCGCCCGTGATCGCACGCGTGGCCAAGGAGATGGGCATCCTCACCGTGGGCGTGGTGACCAAGCCTTTCGACTTCGAGGGCAACCGTCGCCTGAAGCAGGCCGACGCCGGTCTGGCCGAGCTCGAAGCCAATGTTGACTCGCTGATCGTCGTCCTCAACGAGAAGCTGCTGGAAGTCATGGGCGATGACGTCACCCAGGAAGAAGCCTTCGGCAAGGCCAACGACGTTCTGAAGAACGCCGTCGGCGGCATCTCTGACATCATCCACATCCCTGGTCTGGTGAACGTCGACTTCGAAGACGTCAAGACCGTGATGAGCGAGCCGGGCAAGGCCATGATGGGCACCGCCACCGCTGGCGGCCCGGACCGCGCCACCAAGGCTGCTGAAGCCGCTGTCGCTTGCCCGCTGCTGGAAGGCATCGACCTGTCGGGCGCCCGTGGCGTGCTGGTGCTGATCGCGGCCTCCAAGGCCACCTTCAAGCTGAGCGAGTCGCGCAACGCGATGAACACCATCCGCCGTTACGCTGCCGAAGACGCGCATGTGATCTACGGCACGGCCTACGACGAAAGCCTGGGCGACCAGCTGCGCGTGACCGTGATCGCCACGGGCCTGTGCTCGGCCAAGCGTGCCGCCGCCCCGATGACCGTGGTGCACAGCGCCCTGCGCACCGGCACGGACAACATCCCCGTGCTGACCGACCCAGTGGCCCCGCACCCCAGTGGCCTGGGCATGGGCCGCGCCACGGCCGGTGGTGACTTCAGTGGCCTGAACACCCCGAGCGTGTGGCGCAGTGGCCGCACGCAAGCGGCGGCGAAGGTCGACGCGCTGGCCAGCAACGGCATGGACGAGATCGAGATCCCGGCTTTCCTGCGTCGCCAGGCTGACTGATCTTCATCTCTCTCTCGTTGTTGCCTTTTCCCCCCTGCGCCCTGCCGGTCGCAGGGGGTTTTTGGCCGTTTGTCTTTTGTCTCTCAGTCGAAACGATGCGTGCCTGCTGACAAGGCAAGCCAGATCGTGGCCGTCATCGGCACATAGCCGTCCGGTGTGAGCACATACATGGCATCGTGGACCACGGTGGGATCGTAGCCCTCCCGTTTGAGCGCCACCTTGCTGTACTTGAACGTCGCGGTCACCACGTGGTCATCGCGCAGCCGCAGGAACAGCGGCACCGCATAGCGCGGCAGTTGCGCGCACAGCACCCGAGCCAAAGCCGCGCCATCGAAGGGCGCCGCGTCGTCGCTCAGCGTGAGCGCCGCCATGCCGGCACGCCCATCCGCCCCCGGCACCGTTACCCCGTACACCACCGCTTCGGCCACCTCGCTCTGGTGCGCAAGCACGCCTTCCACCTCGGTGGTGGCCACGTTCTCCCCCTTCCAGCGGAAGGTGTCCCCCAGCCGGTCGACGAACTGCATGTGGTGCAGCCCCTGGTGGCGCACCAAGTCGCCGGTGTTGAACCAGGCGTCCCCCTTCTTGAATACATTGCGCAGCACCTTGGCTTCGGTGGCCTTGGCATCGGTGTAGCCGTCCAGTGGGGCGCGGGTGGTGATCTCGGTGATGAGCAGCCCCACCTCACCTCGGTTGACCCGGCTCATGTGCTGGCGTCGGCCGCTGCGCACCGGCTGTTCGGTGTCCAGGTCCATGCGCACGATGGCAAAGGACAGCGGGCACAGGCCGGTCGTGCGGGGCAGGCCCAGGGCGTTGATGAAGGCGAGGTTGCACTCGCTGGCGGTGTAGAACTCGGCAATGTGGTCGATGCCGAAGCGCTGCTGGAACGCGTCCCAGATTTCCGGGCGCAGCCCGTTGCCGATCATGGCGCGCACGCGGTGCTGGCGGTCATCGGGGCGGGCGGGCTGGTTGAGCAGGTAGCGGCACAGCTCGCCGATGTAGCAAAACGAGGTGGCCTGATGACGGCGAATGTCATCCCAGAAGCGCGAGGCGCTGAACTTGGGGGCGAGCACCAGGCAGGCGCCGGCGCCCACCACCGCACCCCAGGACACCGTCAGCGCGTTGTTGTGATACAGCGGCAGCGGGCAGTAGAGGATGTCTTCGGGGCGCAGGCGCAGGCCCATGATGCCCATGCCGGACATGCAGCGGTGCCAGCGGTAGTGCGACATCACCGAGGCCTTGGGTAAGCCCGTGGTGCCGGACGTGAAGATGTGAAAAGCCGGCTGATGCAGGCGGATGGCGGCGGTTTCCGGTGGGTTGTGGCTGGGTGCCACGGCCAGATGATCGCGGGTCCAGCCCAGGCCTTCCGGTGGCGAGGTCTCGCCCTCCCACCACCAGTGCGCAGACAGGGTGGCGCGTTCTGCGGGGGGCAGGCTGTGCAAGGCCTCGGCACAGGCTTCGCCCACCACCACCAGGGTCGGGCGGGTCAGGCGAATGCTATGCGCCAGCACCTCGCCGCGTTGCTGGTTGTTCAGCAGGGTGGCCACGGCGCCCAGTTTGACCGTGCCCAGTACCCAGGCGAGCACCTCGGCGCGGTTGTCCAGCAACACACCCACGGCGTCACCGGGGCGCACGCCGGCGGACTTCAGAGCATGGGCGCAGCGGTTGGCCCAGGCGTTGAGCTCGGCATAGGTCCAGCGACGATCACCACAGACCAGGGCGGGGCGCTCAGGATGGCGAGCCGCCTGGTTGGCGAAGGTCTGCCCAATGGAGCCGAGCTTGGTGGGGCGCAGGGTCAACAGCCCGCCCACGCCTTTCAGCAGCAACAGGGCATCGGTGCGGACGGTGCGCCAAGCGGCAGGAATCCAGTCCAGCAGGCCGATGGTGTTGGGCGCCGCAGGCGCCCGGTCGGAGGCAGATACAGTCATCGGGCCAGTCTAGGTGGCACCGCCGTGGTGCGGGCCAGCTAAAGCCGTGCGTTTTCCGCGGTGAAGGGGGAAAACGCGACGCTGCGGCTCAGTTGTCCAGCGCGGCGAGGGCCGCTTCACGGGCGCGCTCGATGGCCTCGCCGATGGCCGGTCCCTTCAGGCCCCGTGCCAGGGCCTCGGCCGAAACGCGGGCCGTGTCCACGGCCTGGCCCAGGCTCAGCGCCCGCTGCAGCCTCACCCCCTGGGGGTAGGGCTGATCACTGAATCCCAGTCGGCCACGCGCATCGCATTCGCAGGCCAGCAGCACCTCGGCGAAGCGCTGCGGTTTGCGCCACGCATCACAGCGTCCGAGCAGGCGCAGCACGGCGCTAGCACCAAAGTTGCCGCTGCCATGGATATTGCCGTGTTCGCGGGCCACCACGTCGGCCAGTTCACGGCAGTCGTTGGGCACGCGCAGGCGGGCGTTGACCGCCTGCAGCAACTGCACGCTGCGGCCTTCGTGGCCCAGGTGGCGCGGCAGGATGTCGACCGGGGTGGTGCCCTTGCCCAGGTCATGGCCCAGGCAGGCATAGCGCACGCTCAACGGGGTGTTCAGCTGGGCGGCCATGTCCAGCACCATCATCACGTGCACGCCGGTGTCGATCTCAGGGTGGTAATCGGCACGCTGGGGCACCCCCCACAGGCGGTCCAGCTCAGGCAGCAGGCGGGCCAAGGCGCCGCAATCGCGCAGCACCTCGAACATGCGCGAAGGGCGTTCTTCCATCAGACCGCGGGCCAGTTCCTGCCACACGCGCTCGGCCACCAGGTGGTCCACCTCGCCAGCGTCCACCATCTGGCGCATCAGCGCCCGGGTTTCCTCGGCCACCGTGAAATCGGGGAAGCGGGCCGCAAAGCGCGCCACGCGCAGGATGCGCACCGGGTCCTCGGCAAAAGCGGGCGAGACATGGCGCATCACCCGGTCGGTGAGGTCTCGCTGGCCGCCATGCGGGTCGATGACGTGGCCTTCGGCATCCTCGGCCATCGCGTTGATGGTCAGGTCACGGCGGATGAGGTCGTCTTCAAGGGTGACGTCCGGGGCGGCGTAGACCTGAAAGCCGTGGTAACCGTGACCGTGCTTGCGTTCGGTGCGCGCCAGGGCGTACTCGTCCTGGGTGTCGGGGTGCAGGAACACCGGGAAGTCTTTGCCCACCGGACGAAAGCCAGCCGCCACCATGGCGTCGGGCGTGCTGCCCACCACCACCCAGTCGCGGTCGCCGCCCGGGCGGCCCAGCAAGCGGTCGCGCACGGCGCCGCCAACGAGATAGATCTGCATGCGGGGATTGTGCCAGTGGCACTTGTCAGCAATGCCAGATTCGTTGGCGCAGATGCTGCGGAGGTGTGTTGATGCACCTGTCGCGCGTGGCTGCCTTCAGGCACGCAAGCGTCTCGGACTCACTCGTCGATGATGCAATCGCCATGAGGCAGGTCTGGTGCTTGTTGCAGCAAGACACGCTGACCATTTGCATTTGGCGCCGAGACCAGTTGTTCGTTCTCAAGTTGGGCCATTAACGTGCACGCAACCTGATACCCCACTCTCAGATGTCGTTGGAGCATGGATACGCTGGCCGTTTTATGCGCGAGAACAATATGCCGTGCATCCGTCATCAGTCTTGTCCCCGATCGGTTGGCGATATGGCGCAGGATGTCGGCCAGTCCCCCTGCCTGCAATATGGGGTGACTCCCCGCAGTAAAAGCATGTTCGTCCCATTGCGCAAGTGCCTGAGCAAACTGAGTGCAAGCATTTGCATAGGTAGCCCATTGTTGTTGCTGTCGGGAGAGGGCTTGCCGCAAGGTCTCACTTGCCTGCACGGCCTCTCTTGATGGTTGGGCATTTGAGACCCCAGCCAGTTCGCACTGGACAAGATCGAAGGAGTCATGGCTATGGGGAGCGTACTGAATGGCAAGCGCTGCAAGCGGCTCGTCCAGGCGAGACACAACATAGAACGCCCGTGCAGCGGGCAGCGCTGAGAACATCGTCCTTGCCTGTTGAAGGCAATTCTTCAGGCGATGGCCGCTCTCTTGTGCGAGCTCGAGACTCAGTAGGCAATGAACTGACAGTCCGTGAGGTAGTTGCAGGTTGGCTGGTACCGGAGGTTGCAGGCTCAGAAGGCCATTCAGTTGGTCGCGAATTTCTTGATCACCCAGTTCAGCGAGCAATGCCAGAGCTTGATCCGTTGGCCTTAAACATGGTTCGGCGCTCGCCAGCATGTCAAGAAATTGGCGGCGCAAATCAGCAAACGCCTCGGACAAAAGCCGCAGAATCTTCTCTGGCGCGGCTGCGTAGCTTGTCATCAGAGCCAGCTTGGACAGCTTGGATGCACATCTCGGCAAGATCTCGTCTAGATCATGGGCGTCACGATAATGAGGTATCAGCGTCTGCACCATCTGCTCGAACGTCTCGAAGTCAACGCTGTTAGCTTGTTCGACGCAAGCCCACGCGCGGCTGACATGATTCGCGACCACTGCACTGCTGATACGGAGTCGGTCCATCAACCTGAGTAACTCTAGCCACTGCTGATGTGTGCCCTGGTACGTGAAGAGTGCTGGTACCTTTTTCCACGCGAGGCGGTGAAGCCACCATGGCAAGCCTTGCGCGCGCCAGTCATCCTTGGCTCGGGCCGTGCCCAGCAGAATTCCGCATGGCGATGAGGGTGGGGCAGGGTATGGGGTCGCGGCCATGCGCTTCAGCATGGCGAGGGGCTCCGTGCGGAGCGCCTGAAGCAAGCGAGTTCGACCGACTCTCCCATGCGCTGCCACCATCCAGTTGAGCCTGGCCAGCACGGTCCATCCGAGCCCTTTTATGTTACGCAGAGGCTGAATGAGCTCGTGTGGCATGGCCATGCAATGTGCGCTAATTACTGCCATCACGTGTCTGCCATGTGCCGTACACACGTCCCTCGGGAGTTGCTGTCTCGTGTCGCCTTCCCCGGGGGCTGGTTTGCCCTTCTGCTGCAGATGCACCGATCCCGCCTGAAGGGCGCCCCAAACTGGATCCTCTTCGAGCGGTGCCCACAGGTCAGCGTCCAGCCATTCATGTAGGCCCTCCGGGGGGAAAGCATCTGGGGCGAACTCACTCGCTTCGATCAGTGAGCGCGTGGTCGCCCAGACCTTGTCGAGGCTTGCCCATAGCTGATCTGGTTCATCAAGGCTCGCATATGGAATGCGAATTCGCAGGGCAGCTGGCATCTGCATATCCAGCAGGACACACCACACGCCGATGAGGCGATCCTCCGGGGCAAAGCCATGCAGCCCGATGCACGGGAGAACGGCCCGGATGTGTGCATGGGAGGGGTGCGGCAGCTCGACGATGCCGCACTGTCCGCCCCATGGGTCGAGCGCAAAAAGATCAAACTGGTGGTGTGCCGCCGGAGTATCGAACTCCTCTTGGGACCATGGCAGATGGCGGCCGCCCATACAAGTGAAAGATGAAGATGACATAGGGTGGGCGAGTTGGTGCCTGCCTTCCAGTCTCATCACTTCCTTGTTGAGCACGGGACCAAATTTGTCCCATGCATGAGGTGGGTTCGCATACAGTCATGCAATCAGGTTGTCCATTACTGGGCTGAGCACTTATACGCACCCAATGGCTGTTCATCGACTGTTCGCTTTGCTTCAATGCCTGCCGCGCACACCGGATGCGCTGAGCCCTCAGCAGTTGGCTCAGCGCATCGCCGAGCGCTTTGAGATCGAGGCTTACCTTCCGATTGAGGTTTCGGCGGAGACGGCACGCAAGCGCTTGCAAAGAGACCTTTTGCGCCTGGAGCAATTGCTGGGGCCCGACGTACTGCATTGCGAGCGATCCATGCGGCAACGACCGCTCTACTCACTTGATGCCGACTTGGTCCTGCCCGGTCAGGATCCCGATCTGACGGTCATTTGGCAGACGCTGTCGCAGTTGGGCGCTTTGGCCATTCCGCCGCTGGTGGTCAAGGACGCTACGCGCAGAACGCGGCAGACGGTCAGGCATCTCACAGAGGCGCAACGAAACTGGAGTGCGAAGGTTCGGCTGCATTCCAGAATGTGGCTTCCTGCTCCGCCCCGCATCGACCCGGGGATGCTTCAGGTTGTTCAGCAAGCACTCTTTGAAGATAGGCAACTGCTGCTCACCTACACCTCCCGTGGAGTCAAAATACCAAAGCTGTACAGCCATGTGCACCCACTGCTGCTTCTAATCCGAGATGGCCTGGTTTATCTCGTGGCAAGGCACAGGGAAGCCATCAAGCAGTTCGCGCTTCATCGCATGAACCAGGCAGAGGCCTGGCAGGATGGATGTGATCGGGCCAACTTCGATCCGGATCTCTGGCTGACCGCCTACGGCGACTCCGACCATGAGCCGCAAGCCATCCGGTGGGTGTTTCGTGTGTCGTCAGATTTGGCAGAGCATCTTCGTGAGCAGCCGGTGGGTGTGGATGACCTTTGGAGCGCGCCTGACTCCGCTGGTTACAGCATCCTGACGACCGAGATGCGCTACAGCGAGCGACTCATCTGGTGGATTCTCGGGCTGGGGGGCAACATCGAAGTCAAGGAGCCGGTGGCGGTGCGGTTGGATATTCGCCAACGGTTGGAGCGGGCACTCTCACCCTATGAGCAAGACTGACGTCGCTGTCGATCTTGGCGGGAGGAATCGTGCCTTTCATTTTTCGGATTCACTTTTCATGGCCATGCAATTGGACACATCACAACAGATAGAAGTGCTCGACCCTTTCAGCGATCTCGTGACGAAGTTCCGCGCCCTGCCAGATGTCGTTCCACGTTCAACCTTCATGGACGTCGCAGGATATCCGCACTATGAAAATGTCTGCAGCAACATTCTGGCGTTCTACCTGAACCCCACGGAGGCGCATGGATTGGGCAATCTGGTGCTCCGGAGTTTGCTCCGTACATTGGGTCAGCCTGACGTCTCACTGGGACAGACCATCGTCGAGCGGGAGCGTATGACCTTCAGCGGCGGGCGACTTGATCTACTCATTGATACAGAGGTAGTCACCATTGGCATCGAACACAAAGTCTACGCAGAGGTCTACAACGACCTGGATGACTATGCCAAGACTGTCGATGGTTACGCGGCGTCTATCAGTGCCAACAAAAAGACCCTCAAGGTCGTGCTCAGCCTCACACCAGCGTACGAGACTCGGCAGCACCAGGGGTGGCAGAACGTTACGCACACGGTCTTGTGGAAAGAGGTGCGTTCCCTGCTGGGAGACTATGCAGGGAATGCCGAGCTCAAGTGGTTGACTTACTTATTGGAGTTCATGCAAAGCATGAGCAACCTCGCAGGGGATAACGTGGAACTTAAGGCAGTAGAGCAGTTTTTTGTCGACCACAGCGACACCATTGATCAGTTGATCGCCACACGACAGGCTTTTCTGGCAAAGCTTTCGGCCCGTCGGCCTGAGCTGCTGACCCTTCTTTCGCCGCTGGTGAATGAAAAGATCGACAAGGGGCCCTATCTCTATGCAACCGATCGAATCGTTCTTGACTTGTCGAAGTGTTTGTCGGTGTCCAAGCAAGACGATGCGCCGGAGATTGCATTTGACTTGTTTGTGGGCACGAAAGGCTGGGATCTTCAAATGTTTGGCCGTGGCGCGGCCGGAGGGGCTTACTGGTCGAGGTTGATTGGCCGTCCACCGTTGGCATCACGGTTAGTTGGCGCGAAGGAATTGGATCGAGGGCTGCGCCGCAGCATTCAGCAATGGCCACCAAATGCAGATCTGGTGGAAGTTGCCACCGCAGTGGCCTCCTGGGTCGATGCGGTGCACTGCGCTGCAGCCTACAACCCCGCCACCCTGGGTTGATGTGGTGACGGGGAGCCTTCGGCGCCTCGTGCTCTCACTGCTTAACGCATGCCGTTGTGCACGGTCACAGTGCATCTGGGCTGGCACGCAACGTGCAATCAAGCTGCTCAGGCTGAGGGAGTTTTCGCTTTCTTCAGCGCCGCCAGAGCGAGGTAGTCGGCCACCGGCACTTCCTCTGCGCGGCGTTGCAGATCGAACTCGGTCTCGATGCCGTGCTCGGCCATCCAGGCGCCCAGCGTGTGTCGCAAAATCTTGCGACGCTGCGAAAACGCCACGGCCACCATCTTGGTGAACTCGGGCAGGTCCACCTCGGGCGGCGTCGCCAGCGGGACCATGCGCACCACCGCCGAGTCCACCTTCGGGGGCGGGTCGAACGAGCCCGGCGGCACGTCCACCACGCACTCCATCCGGTAGCGCCACTGCAGCATCACGCTCAGGCGGCTGTAGTCCTTGTTGCCCGGTGTGGCCACCATGCGGTCCACCACTTCCTTTTGCAGCATGAAGTGCTGGTCGATCACCTGATCGGCCCAGGGCAACAGGTGGAACAGGATGGGGCTGGAGATGTTGTAGGGCAGGTTGCCGATCAGGCGCAGCTTTTGGCCAGCCTCCTGCGCCAAGGCGCCGAAGTCCACCCGCAGCACATCGGACTCGATGACGTTCAGCTCGGGACGCTTGCGCAGGCGGGCAGCCAAGTCGCGGTCGAGCTCGATCACGGTGAGCTTTTCGCTGCGCTCGACCACCGGGTTGGTCAGGGCGCCCAGGCCAGGGCCGATTTCGACCAGGTGCTGTCCGGGCTGCGGCGCAATCGCGCGCACGATCTCGTCGATGACGCCATGGTCAACCAGGAAATTCTGGCCAAAGCGCTTGCGGGCGATGTGTCCGCCGCCGCCTTGCACGGCGCGCTTGCCGCCCGGGCGGGCGGGCTTGGAGCGGGGGTCAGGGCGCATCGCGCATTTCCACCCAGGCAGCGGCACGCAGTTCGCGGGCCCAGTCTTCGTAGGCCGACTCGAAGCGCCGCTCGCGCAGCACCGAGCGGGCCGCCTCGCGCTTTTGCGCGTCGGTGAGCTTGACCTCGCGGCGCTCGATCAGCTGGATCAGGTGCACCCCGAAGCGACTGACGATGGGCTGCGAGATTTCACCGGCTTGCAAGGCCGTCAGAGCACGCTCGAACTCGGGCACGAACTGGCCGGGTGAGGCCCAGCCCAGGTCGCCCCCGTTGGCCGCGCTGCCGTCTTGCGAGTACTGGCGGGCCATCTGCGCAAAGCTGCCGCCGCCGCTCACGATCTCCTTGCGGATTTCGGCCAGGCGGGCCACCTGGGTCGGTGTGGGCTCTTTGGGGTTGCTGCGCAGCAGGATGTGGCGGCCGCGTTGCTGGGTGTAGGTCGCTTCGGCGCTGTTCTCGCGCTCGATCAGCTTGAGGATGTGGAACCCCGCGTTGGAGCGCACCAGCGGGGCCACTTCGCCGACCTTGAGGTCGCGGGCCGCGGACACGAACAGGTCGGGCAGGCGGCTGATCGGCATCATGCCGAAGGCGCCGCCTTGTTCCTTGGTGTTTGTGTCGGCCGAGTGCGTGCGCACCAGCAGATTGAAGTTGCCGCCGCTGCGGGCCTGTTCCTGCACCTGAGTCGCCTTGGTCTGCAGGGCCTCGATCTGGGCAGGTGTGGCCCGCTCGGGCACCGGGATCAGGATGTGGGCCAGATTGAGACCCACCTCGGCTTGCGCCGCCGGATCGGTGGCCAAGAAGGCCTCGATGTCGCTGTCGCTGATCTGGATGCGAGCATTGACCTCACGGTCACGCAGGCGCTGGAGCACGATCTGCTCGCGCAGGCTGGCGCGGTAGCGCGGGTAGTCCAGGCCGTCGGCTTCCATGCGTCGCTGCATTTCACGCAGGCTCAGCTTGTTCTGGGCGGCAATGTTCTCGATGGCCGCATCGACCTCGGCGTCCGGGACGCTGAGGCCCACGGTGCGCGCGTGCGAGATCTGCACTTTCTCGTCGATCAGGGCATCGAGCACCTGGCGGCGCAGCTCATCCGGGGGCGGCAGGCGGCTGCCCGCCGGGGCGGTTTCCTGAATACGGGCCACCCGCTTGTCGACGTCGACGTGGGTGATCGGCTCCTGGTCGACCACGGCCACGATGTAATCCGCCGTGGCCTGCTTGCCAGCGAGTTGGAGATCGGTGCTCAACTGGCGGGCGCCAGGAATGCGCGGCACCACCGAAGGGGCGTCCGGGTTGCGCAACTGGGCCTGGGCAGGGGTCAGGCTGGTGAGCAGCAGGCTCAGGCACAGACCCTGGACCAGGGGGCGCAGACGGGGCTTACGGAAGGGGTGTGTCATCGTTGAGGAATGGCTGGGGGGCAAGGGCCGGAGCCCGCTGTGCTTCATCGCGCAGCAGACGGTAGCCAGGGATATTGTCCTGCAAGGTGCGCAGCGGGTTGGAACCCAGTGCCAGGCGGGACAGACCGATGAGTTCAAGCTGGAACATGAGGCGTGTGGTGGCTTCGCTTTGGCCGATGGCCACGCGCTCCATCACGAAGCGCCCGATCCAGCAGCCGGCGTCGTATTCGAAGCCCGCCAGGGTGTTGGTGAAACGGTGATCACGCTTGTCGTAGACCACGCGGCCCACGGAATACCAGGCGCCGCCGCACTGGTTGCCCCCGCCGCCCAGGATTTGACCGGACTTGGGCACATCGGGGGAGCTGGCTTGGGCAAACACTTCCTGCAGCGGCGGCTTGCGCCCGCTCAGTGGCCATTGCCAACCCACTTCGATCTGCTCGCTCTTTTCGCGGTTGTAGCGGTAGGTGACCCCGATGGTGCGCCAGGCCCCCGGCGAGTAGCGCACGCCCAAGGTGGCCTGCTGCGTGGCTTGGTTGTCAGCGCCCAGCTGGGTGGTGCCGTCAAGGTACCAATTCGGGATGACGTTCGTGGAGCCCAGCAGCAGCGTGTCAGACAGGCCCTTCTTGATGGGCTTGCTGTCGTCGTAGGGGTTGAGGCGCTGTTCGGACAGCAGCCATTTCTGTACCACCCCGAAGCGCAGGGCTTCGGCGCCGCGCTCGTCCAGCAGGCGTGAGGTGGCGCCCACCGTGATCTCGTTGGCGTCGGAGATGCGGTCGACGCCGGTGAAGGCGTTGTCGTTGTAGATGGCGTACTGGTTGAAGTCCCGCGGCGCGCTGTCGAACCGCGGCAGCATGCTCTGGTCGCGGTAGGGCGTGCGCACGTAGCGCACGCGCGGCTCCAGGGTCTGCGTCAACTGGCGGCCGAACAGCTCGAGCGGGCGCTCCAGCTCGGTGCGGGCGTCCAGGCTGAAGGTCGGAATGGTGCGGGTGACGCTGCGCGGCCCGCTGCCCAGAGGTTGATCCAGATCGTAGCTGGTGCTGTGCAGCGCCAAGCGGGGCGTGAGCGTGAGCGGCCCCATGTCGAACGACCGGTCCAGTTGTCCGACGGCGTGCAGGCGGTTGCCTGACACCTTTTGCGCATCGGGGTGCGTGAAGCGATTGAACTCACCCTGGAGCTGCCAGTTCAGGATCTGGTCCACGCCACTGCGGCTGCGGATGCCGACCTGGGGCGTGCGCCGGTAGGGGGCCTCGATGGCGCTGAGCGTCGGGTCGGACTGGGGGTCCAGGTCCTTGAGGGTCTGCCAGCTTTGCACCCCGGCGTACAGCGAGGTCTGGCTGTCGCCCAGCCCCCAGTTGCGCTCGTTGAGTACCCGCTCAATGGTCAGGTGGCTGTCGTACAGGCGTGGTGTCTTGGTGGGCAGCGCGTGGGCAAAGTCGCGCCAGTACTCGTCGTCGGACACACGCAGCAGCTGGATGTCGTAGACGGTTTGCGAGGGCGAGTTGCCCATGCGCAGGCTGCCCTGGTGGGTGAAGTCGACCATGCCGCGCGAGCGGCCGGCCACCCGGTCGTCCGGCAAGCCGAACAGGTTCAGGACGCCCTTGTCACGGGGGCGCAGGTAACGGTACTCCAGATCCAGGCCCACGCCACGGCGCGTGGACAGCAGCGGCGCGATGGTCGCGTCCTGGTCGGGGGCGATGTTCCAGTAATACGGCAGAGAGAACTCGAAACCACTCTTGCTGTCGAAGTAGAAGCTCGGTGGCAGCAGGCCGGACTTGCGCTCATCGCTCAAGGGAAAGCTCAGGTAGGGCGTCGCCAGAATCGGCACACCCTTGAACCAGATCACGGCGTTGCGTGCGATGCCCTCGTTGGCCTCCATGTCCATATAGACGCTGCTGGTCTGCAGCGACCAGTCGGGCTCGCCGGGCAGGCCCTCGGCCGTGTTGGCGGGCGTGCAGCTGCTGTAGGTGGTGCGGGTGGCGCGCAGGCGTTTTTCACCCAGGAACTCGACCAGTTCGGCGCTGCCGCCGGCCTGAGGGCGTGCGAACCAGAAGCGCGGGCTCACGAACTCGCCTTCCAGGCGGTCGAGCTGCAGCGACAGCTCCGGGCCCATGAAGATATTGCCCTGGCGTTCGATGCGCACCTTGCCCACGGCCCGGGCCGTGTTGTCGATCTGGGTGTGGGTCAGCTCATCGGCCTGAAGTGACAGATCCCCCTGGCGCAGGCGCACCTTGCCGGTGGCACGGGTGCGCTCGCCGGCTTCGCCTTCGAGGTGGTCTGCCTCGAAGTACATCGGCTCCTTGCCCTGCTTGCCACCCGTGACGACGCTGGGCAGCGAGAAGGACAGGGCGGTGGGGGCGGAAGCCGCCAAGGCGGGAGACCCCGCAGAAGCCGCAGCCTGGGCCAGCAGATTGGGCGGCGATGGGTCGACCGCCTGGGCGCGGGCAGGCGCGGTCAGGGCGAGGCTCACCATCGCCAGGCCGGCGGCGAAAGCGGTCGGGGTCCAGCGGGTGGGCAGGACGCCGGGGCGTCGAGGGGGGCAGGCCAGGATGGGATTCACGGTCACGATGGCGCGTCGCTAAAGGGGCGGCGGCGGGGCCTGCGCAGGTGCAGGCTGGCCTTGCCTAAAATCAGTGCATTATTTCATGTCCCTCTGCCTTCTGACCGTTCTCTGACTCCGCCATGACCTCCACGTCGTCCACACCGGCTTCGGCCTCGCCTGCTTCCGACATCCACTGGGCCGATCCCGCCCGTCAGCAGGCCTTCGGGACCTGGCTGGCCGCGCAGGCGGGCCGCCATGGCTTGCAGCCCGACAGCCTGCGCTCGGCCAGCGCCGATGCGAGCTTTCGCCGCTACTTCCGGGTGGACGTGACCCCCGCGCCGCAGGCCCCCCGAGGCACCCTCATCATCATGGACGCCCCGCCCGAGAAGGAAGACTGCCACCCCTTCGTCGCCGTGGCGCGGCTGCTGGAGGCCGGCGGCGTGGGCGTGCCCCACATCCTGGAATGGGACGAGGCCCAGGGCTTCATGCTGCTGTCCGATCTGGGGCAGCACACCTTCCTGGCCACGCTGGAGGCGACCGACTACGACCATGGCCCCGCCTCCCACAACCGTGCCCTTTACATGAGCGCGATCGACGAGCTGGTGCGCCTGCAGGCCGTGCCGGCCGACAGCCTGCCACCCTACGACGACGCCCTGCTGCAGCGCGAGCTCGACTTGCTGCCCGACTGGTACCTGACGCAGCTGCGCGGCCTGACGCTGGACGACGCCACCCGCACCATGCTGGCCCAGACCTTCGCCCTCATCAAGGCCGAGGCGCTGGCCCAGCCCACCGGCTTCGTGCACCGCGACTATCACAGCCGCAACCTCATGGCCGACCCGGCCGATCCCAAGGCGCGTCTGGGCGTGATCGACTTCCAGGACGCCGTGCGCGGCCCCCTGACCTACGATCTGGTCTCGCTGCTGCGCGACGCCTATGTGATCTGGGACGAAGACATCCAGCTGGACTACGCCGTGCGCTACTGGGAAAAGGCGCGCAAGGCCGGCTTGCCGGTGGCCGACGATTTCGGTGATTTCTGGCGCCAGTTCGAGTGGATGGGCCTGCAGCGCCACCTCAAGGTGCTGGGCATTTTTGCCCGCCTGGGCCTGCGCGACGGCAAGCGCCAGTACCTCGACGACATCCCCCGCGTGTGGACCTATGCTCACCGCGTGGCCTCGCGCTACCAGGGCCTGGGCCCGCTGGCACGCCTGCTGGAGCAGGCCGAAGCGGCCCACGGCGGCACCCAGACCCAGGTCGGTTACACCTTCTGAAACCCCGTCCGCAAGAAAACTGCGCAAAAAAGCAGCAACAAGCGGATAATCCGCCTTCGATGAATTCAAATATCTCCCAAGATGCGGCCGTGACGGCCGAGGTGAACGCCGCCCCTGAGGTCGCGCCTGAAGCCCCCGCCCGGTTTGACACGCTGCCCCTGGATCCCAAGATCCTCAGCGCCATTGCCTACCCCACGATGACGCCGATCCAGGCCAAGGCCATTCCGCTGGTCCTGGCCGGTCGCGACGTCATGGGCGCCGCCCAGACCGGCACCGGCAAAACCGCCGCCTTCTCCATCCCGCTGCTTCAGAAGATGATGAAGCACGAGAACGCCAGCATGTCGCCGGCGCGCCACCCCGTGCGCGCCATCGTGCTGGCCCCCACGCGCGAGCTGGCCATCCAGGTGGCCGAGAACGTCAAGACCTACGCCAGCAAGTGCAACCTGCGCTCGGCCGTGGTGTTTGGCGGCATGAACATGAAAGAGCAGACGCTCGAGCTCAAGGGCGGGGTCGAGGTGCTGATTGCCACCCCGGGTCGCCTGATCGACCACATCGAGGCCAAAAACTGCAACCTCTCGCAGGTGGAGTACGTGGTCCTCGACGAAGCCGACCGCATGCTCGACATCGGCTTCCTGCCCGACCTGCAGCGCATCCTGAGCTACCTGCCCAAGACGCGCCAGACCCTGCTGTTCTCGGCGACCTTCTCGCCCGAGATCAAGAAACTGGCGCAAAGCTACCTGCAAGACCCGGTGCTGGTCGAAGTGGCCCGTCCCAACCAGACGGCCACCAACGTCGAGCAGCGCTTCTACCGTGTCGATGACGACGACAAGCGCCACGTGATCCGCCAGATCCTGCGCGATCGGGGCATCACGCAGTCCATTGTCTTCGTCAACTCCAAGCTGGGCGCCGCCCGCCTGGCGCGCACCTTCGAGCGCGACGGCCTGCGCACCACCGCGCTGCACGGCGACAAGTCGCAAGACGAGCGCATGAAGGCGCTGGACGCCTTCAAGCGTGGCGAGTTCGACCTGTTGGTGGCCACCGACGTGGCCGCGCGCGGCATCGACATCGCGGCCCTGCCGGCGGTGTTCAACTACGACATCCCCTTCAACGCTGAAGACTACGTGCACCGCATTGGCCGCACCGGCCGCGCCGGCGCCAGCGGCCTGGCCGTGTCGCTGGTGACGAGCTCCGATGCGCGCCTGATGGGCGACATCGAAAAGCTGCTCAAGAACAAGCCCGAGGTTGAGCCCTTCGAGCTGGAGCGCAACCGTCGCAGCGACCGGGGTGAGCGCACCGAACGTGGTGACCGTGATGGCTACCGTCGCGAAGCCCGAGAGGGGGGCGTCGAGAGCCGCCCGCGTGCAAGCGAGGTCCGTGAGGAACGCGAGCCGCGCCCCGTGCGCGCCGCACCGCAGCGTCGCCCATCGTCCGACCCCTTCTTCGACAAGCCCTATGAGGCCGATCCTTCGGCCGACCCAGCCTGGGAGACCAAGAGCGCAGCAGGCCAGGCTACCCCCGCGGGTGGCTCGGGTCTGTCGCGCTTCCTCAAGCCCAAGCGCAAGGTCGCGGCCTTGCTGGGCGGCACGGGCACCAACCGCCGTTGAGCGAGGCCTGACCCAGAGTGGTAAGCGTGACCGGATGACAAAGGGCTGCCCTTGGGCAGCCCTTTGTCTTGTGCGCCGTCAGGGCGCACATCGGGTCACACCGGTGCTGTGCGGCGCTTGACCTCGATTTTGGTGGCCTGAATGACGCCGTTGCTCACGCTGCCCTCGACTTCGAGGAAGCAACTGTAGCTGCCAACGCTGGTCGTGCGCACATCGTCGTCGTATTCGACCTTGCTGGCATTGCTGCCGTTGACCGCCAAGGTACCCTGGGTCGTCGTCAGCAGGTTGAAACTGCTGACCTGCAGATCGCTCAAGCCGTTGTTGCACGCGACGGTGCCGTAGGTTTCGAAGCGAGATGAGGATGTGGTGGTGTTACCAGACACCTCATGCGCCGTCAGGACGCCATTGACCAGTCTCGCCTTGACCTCGACATAACTGCCCACGGCAGGCAAGGCACCGCTGCTCAGGGACACGGACACGCCCTGCACCACGAAGGTGGTGCCATTGGTAGCACTGACCAGGCCATAGAGCTTGATCCGGTCCAGGTATTCGCCGGTGCCGCTCTTGTGTTCGTACTCGTCTGCTTCAATCTCGCGGGCTACCAGCGTACCGTTGCTCAGCGTACCTTCGACCTTGACGACCTGTCCAACCGTGAGGGCGCCGAAGTTCAGGCCGTCATCCCACTTGGGGTTCTGGCTGGCATCAACGGTGATGTCGTTGATGGTCAGCGGTGACAGTGAGGTGATGGCGCCGCGGAGCTTGGTTTTGCCCGACAGACTGCGATCACCCTTGACGATGACCTTGGTGTTGTTGGTGGTCAGCGGGGTGACCCCGGTGGGGTCGATGGTGCTCAGTACACGCACCGTGAGACCGTTGCTCAGTGTCATGCCAGCAGGGATCGGCAGGGTGAGTGTCTTGGTGGACAGTGCCAACTGGAAGGTGCCTGCGTCGGTGTCGAGTGCGCTCACCTGACCGACCACGGCGTAGGGGTAGGTGCCGCTTTGGCTTTCTTGCTCGACACGGGTGGCGAGCAGCACATTGTTGGTGCTCAGAGTGCCGTGGACCTCCACCGACATGCCGTTGACGCTAGCCCAACTGGCGCCATTGGCATACAGCGTGTTGGCATCGACTTGCACCAATTGACCTGCCACGACAAAGGTGTTGCCGCTGACAGCGCCGACGATGCCTCGCACGCCACCGTGCACCACGATGCGGGTGGCCTGCCCGACCGTGCCGGTGGCCGGATCGATGTTGCCTTGCAAGGTCACGGACGAGCCCAGTGTGAGCGCGCTACCGTAGGAGCTACTGGGATCATCGGGGTCGGTGGTGGTTGCGCCTACGGTCGAGAAGCGTACGCCGTTGACGACGATAGAGCCCAGACCCGTGACGGTCCCTGAGTAGCTTGCGCTCGTGTTGGCCGTGCTGGTGGACGAGGGGCTGCCACCACCGCCGCCGCAGGCAGCCAGGGAAATGACGGCGCCAGTCACGGCGGTGAGGATCAGACCATGACGATGGAGGAATGCTTGCATGTGGGATCCTGTGGCTGAAGTGAAGTCGGCCTACCCGACAACCTGCTTCGCCTGAGGATGAATATAGGCACTGAACCTGAAGCGAAACTGAGGCCTGAGGGCACCGGTTGTGTCAGCCCCTGGGGGCTGTGCCTGCGGCAGCGTTTCGCGACACCTTCGACTTCACGGCAGCTCGGCATCCCGCATCCGCGCCGCAATCGTGCCGGCGCGGCCCATGACATAGCCTGAGCGCGGCTGCTGTTCGAAGCGCTTGGGTGCAGGCAACATCACCGCCAGTCGGGCGGCCTGGATCGGGGCGAGCCGGTCGGCCCCGACGTGGAAGTAATGCTGTGCGGCCGCCTCGGCGCCAAACACGCCCTCGCCCCATTCGACGTTGTTGAGGTAAACGGTGAGGATGCGCTCCTTGCTCAGCAGGCCTTCGAGCATGAAGGTGATCAGCACCTCCTGCCCCTTGCGCAGGAAGTTGCGCTCCTTGCTCAAGAACAGGTTCTTGGCCAACTGCTGCGTGATGGTGGAGCCCCCGACCACCTTGGGCACCGCCTGCGCGGCCGCCGGGGGCGGCGGTGGGGTGCGGCCTCGCTTCAGGGCCCGCGCCACCGCACGCTCATGGCGTGCCAGGGCGGCCTGACGGGCGCGCTCGACACGCTCCTCGGCACGGTTGTTTTTCTTCCAGGCGTTTTGCAGGGCCTCGAATTCGATGCCGGCGTGGTCTACAAAGTTAGCGTCCTCCGAGGCGATCACGGCGCGCTTGAGGTGGTCGGAGATCTGGTCGGCATCGCGCCAGGTCTGGCTCCACATCAGGGTGCCGGCGTCGACCACAATGCGGCGCATTTCGCTGCGCTGAAAGGTGGTGGACTCGGGGGCGAGCACGGCCATCAGCGCCACGCGGGCGACGAAGTAGAGCTGCAAGCTCAGGCCGGCCAGCACGATGAGGGCCAGGATGCGCCAGACGGCGCGCATCGGGGAGGTCATGGGGTGGGCTTGGGTGGCGTGAGGGTTCAGTGGTCGGCCGTGCCGTCCACCAGTGCGCGCATGGCGGCCAGTACCGGGGTGGTGTCGGGGCGCACGCCGCGCCACAGGGCGAAGGATTCGGCGGCTTGCTCGACCAGCATGCCCAGCCCATCGCGGGCGATGGCGCCGTGGGCACGGGCCCAGTCCAGAAAGGCCTGAGCAGCCGGGCCGTACATCATGTCCAGCGCCAGGCCGCCGGGCCGCAGCACCTCGGGGCCCACAGGCACCCCCCCTCCCGACAGGCTGGCGGCCGTGCCGTTGATGAACACGTCATAGGCCTGGCCCGGCTCACTCAGTGAGCGCGCGTTCAGGGTGACGCCATGTTCACGCGCCCAGTCGGCGTGGCGCGCGACCAGGGCCTGTGCCTTGTCGGCCGTGCGGTTGGCCACCACGATCTCGGCGGGGCGAGCCTCGATCAAGGGGCCGAGCACGCCCGCACTGGCGCCACCGGCGCCGAGCAGCAGCACGCGCGTACCCGCCAGCGTCACACGGGCGTTGACCAAGATGTCGCGCACCAGGCCCACGCCATCGGTGTTGTCGGCCAGCCAGCCCCCCTCTGTGGCGGCATCGAAGCGCAGGGTGTTGGCAGCCTGGGCCAGCTCGGCACGTGGGGTGCGACGCGCGGCCATCTCAAAGGCCTCGAACTTGAAGGGCACGGTCACGTTGCAGCCCTTGGCGCCTTCTTGCGCAAAGTGGGTCAGCGTGGCCGGGAAGTTGTCGAGCGGGCACAGCAGGCGCTCGTAGAGCATGGCCTGGCCGGTCTGCTTTGCAAACTGCGAGTGGATCAGCGGCGAGCGACTGTGAGCGACGGGGTTGCCCGCCACGGCGTAGCGGTCAGGGGCGAAGGAGGTCATCGTGAGAGGACGGGGTCATCAGGGCGCGTCGTGCGAGACGGCTTTGGTGGTGGTGGCTTCCATGCCGGCATCGCGCGTGAAGCGAAAGCGAGAGGAAATCAGCAGCAGGTCGTTGCCGGCGCTGACCTCGGTCGGGACGGCCCCAAAGGGGCCCGCCTGCATGACGATGGCGCGGGCGCGCTTGTCGAGCAAGGCATTGCCCGAGCTTTGCAGCACGATGGCGTCCACGACCTTGCCCTGGCGGTTGAGCCACACTTCCATCACCAGCTCACCATAGAGCTTTTGCCCCTTTTCCATGGGGAAGTAGGTGGTGCCCGCGCGCTCCACCTGGGTTCGGAAAGCGCTGTAGTACAGCGCGTCCACTGAACGCAGGGTGGCGGGGCTCAGGTAGCGCTTCTTGGGGCGGGCGTTCTCGTCGTGGATGCGTTTCTCGATCTCGGCCAGCAGCTTCGTCAACTGGCGACGGCGCTCTTCTTCGGCGCGGCTCTGGGCGGTGTCGGCCTGGTCACGCGGCTGAGGTGGCGGCAAGGCGGCCAGCTCCTGGCGCACCTGGGTGAGCAGGTTCTGCTGCTCGCGCTGCATCTGCTGGATCATGCGCGCGCTGTCTTCCATCGCGTCGCCCAGCGTGGCGTCTTGCGAGGGGGGCAGGGGTGAGGTGGCGCGCCCCTTGTCGGCCTCACCACCGCCGCTGAGGTTCTGCTGTGCCAGCGCCTGGGCCTTCTCGGGCGCTTCCTCGCTCGCCGCGTTCACCAGGATCACCTCCAGAGGGGTGTCCTTGAACGTGCGGTTGAACCCTTCCGGATCCACGAAGCGAAAACCCAGCAGGGCCACGTGCACCAGCACCGAGATCCCCAGGCAGATCTGCAGCAGGGTCAGGCGGCTCCACAGAGATCGAAGGCGGTCCAGCATCCGGTGCACGTCCAGTTGTCAGCGTTCAGTCAATCGGCCTCAGGCCGTCGGTGCCTCGCCCGTCGGGGCATCGGCATCGCTCACGTCAATGGCCAGGGTCAGCGGTCCTGCATTGTCGAGCACCTCTTCGTCCCCTTCACCCTCGGTGTCACCCTCATCCGTGGTGCTGCCGGCTTCGTCCAGGCGGGCGATGACGCTGGCGTGCACGTCCAGGGTCAGCAGGTCGACACCGGTGATGCGCACGCGCACACGGGCATGGCGCGGCAGGTTGTCGGCGCCGATGGCCTTGAAAACCAGGGGCAGGCTGTCGGCACGCACCAGGCCGTTGACCATCACGGCGCAGTCCAGCTCGGTGAGGTCTTGCTGGCCAAGGTAGGTCAGCGTCCAGTAACGCTCCATCGCCGACTGGAAGCCGTTGTAAGTGCTGTAGGCCGTATCGAAGTTGGAGATGACGGCAAACAGCTCCGCATCCTTGGGCTTGAAGGGTGCGGCCAGCGCGGCGGTGCGACCGTTCTTGGCGCAGGCCACGATCTGCCACTGGTTGACCAGGTCCACATAGCGGCGCAGCGGCGAGGTGGCCCAGGTGTACTGCGCTACGCCCATGCCGGCGTGCGGCGCCGGCTTGGTGCTCATGCGCACCTTGATGCCGGGCTGCAGGCTGGCCTGGCTGCGGTAGATACCGGGCACGCCCAGCTCGGCCAGCCAGCCGCCCCAGGTGCTGTTGGCCAGGATCATGGCTTCGGCCACGATCAGGTCCAGCGGGGCGCCGCGCTGGCGCGTGCCGATCAGCACCTGCTCGACGCCGGTGGGCTCGATGCCGTCGCTCATCGTGTTGGCGCCGGCCTCGCTCACCAGCTTGAAGGTGTAGTCGGGGCGGTTGAAGTTCTCGGGCTTGCCACGCACCACCTCGCGCTGGGCCTTGAGGTGCTTGGCCAGGCGAAAGGCAAAGGCCAGTTCGGCCGCGTGCGCGTAGGGGGCCGGGGCTTCGCCGGTCAGCGTCGGCTCGGTGATGACACCGTCGAGCTGGTCGTGACGCAGGTTCGAGACGATGGGCACGCGCTCCAGCTTGGTTTCGCTGGACTGGACGGCCAGCGTGGCCTCGTCGAACGTGATGTACAGCGACACGGCCGGGCAGTCGCGCCCTTCCTGCAGCGTGTAGGTCTGCACCACGTCGTCGGGCAACATGGTGATCTTGTGACCCGGCATGTAGACGGTGGACATGCGGCCGCGCGCCACGCCGTCGATCGGGCTGCCCGGCAAGATGGCCAGGCTGGGCGCCGCGATGTGGATGCCGAACACCACGGTGCCACTGCCCAGGCCCTGCACGGACAGCGCATCGTCGATCTCGGTGGTCATCGAGTCGTCGATGGAGAAGGCCTGTGCAGCTGACACAGGCAGCTCGTCCTTGATCGGGGGGGCTTCCAGGGCCGGGAAGCCGGTGCCCTTGGGGAAGTTCTCGAACAGGAAGCGTTTCCAGTGGAACTGGTAAGGGCTGTCGATGGCACCCGCATCCTTCAACAGGTCCAGCGGTGCACGCTGCGCCTGTTTGGCGGCCTCGACCACGGCCTTGTACTCGGCGCCGTTCTTGTCGGGCTTGAACAGGATCTTGTAGAGCTGCTCTTTGATGGGGGCCGGGCATTGGCCGGCCGCCAGCTCCTGCGCCCACTGCTCGATCTGCAGGGCGATCTGCTTCTTGCGCTCGATGGCCACCAAGGCCTGCTTGAGGATGTCTTCGGGCGCCTTCTTGAAGCGACCCTTGCCGCGGCGGTGGAAGTAGTGAGGGGTCTCGAACAGGCGCATCAGCATGGCGGCCTGCTGGACGGCGTCGGCGTTGTCGCTGAAGTACTCGCGGGCCAGTTCGTCAAAACCGAAGTCTTCCTCGGGGGCCACTTCCCAGACCAAGTCGGTGTCGATGTCGGTCGATTGCGCGGCAGCCTGGGCGATCAATTCAGCCGGGCTGGGCTTGGCAAACTTGAGCAGCACGTTGGCGGCTTTCACCTTCACGCGTTTGCCCGAATCGAGCTCGATCTGCATCGAACTGTCGGCTTCGGACATCACACGACCGGCCAGGAACTTGCCGGCGTCATCAAAAAGGGCAAACATCGAAATGGAATCTCGCGAGGGTGGAAGCGTGATTGTCCCATTGAGACAGGCCACGGCGTGGGCCCCGGTGTCAGAAGCCGTTCTGGGCAGACCGGCCGCACCCCGGAGCGAGGGGTTCAGGCCAGGGGCACGGGCAGGCCGAGCCAGCCCAGCACCGTGGGCAGATGGGTGGCGAAGTCACTCAGGGCGTGGTCGTTGCCGGGCAGCACGGTGAGCTGCGTGCCCAGGTAGTGGGCCACCATTTCGCGCCAGTCGAGCACCTCGTCGCCCTCGGCCACCAGCACGTGGTAACGCTCGGCCCGCGTGATGGGGTAGGGGTCCATCGCCTCAAATTCGGCGATGAACTCGGGTCGGAAGAAAAAGTGATCTGCGGGGTTGTGAAAGCTCGTCTGCTCGCCGATGTGGCGCGCCAGATCGCGCGCGGGGGCTACGGCGGGGTTGATGAGCAGGGCGCGGCAATCGAACGCCTCGGCCAGCACGGTGGCGTAGAACCCCCCCAGCGAGGAGCCGATCACCACCATCCGCTCGCGCGGCCAGTCAACGACGAGTGCCTTCAGTTCGGCGATGGCCTCGGCGGGCGAGGGCGGCAGTTGCGGGCACAGCCAGGTCAGGTCGTGGCCTTGCTGCTGAAGCTGGGCGATGGCGGCACCGAGCTGGCGCGCCTTGGCCGACTGGGGCGAGGAGCGAAACCCGTGCAGGTACAGCAGGTGAGTCGGCGTGGACATGGCGGGCTACTTTCTGGCAGACACGAGGGCTGCGCCGTGATACGGTGCAGGCATGCACCGGTCAGTATGCCGCGTGCAGGCGCGGCTGCATCAACGGGCGTGTCTGCCCAGGGGTGCCAGATGCCGTGTTCCAAATAATCTCAGAAAATGTCAAAAAAGGGGTCCTACACCATGTCCATCACGTTCAAATCCCAGGCCACGGGCGACCTGTTCATGGTCCAGGCCCATGCTGAATCCTTGTTGAAGCTGCTGGGCAAGGCGCCCGCGGCGAAAGGCATCATCGAGCCGAAAGACATGCCGGCCGCTTTGGAGATCCTGCGCGCGCTGGGCGATGAGGTGGCTGAGGACGAAGGGGCCAGCGCCGCAGATCGTGCGCGGGACGAAGACGAGGACAAGGACGAGCGCGAGGACGGGGGGCAGCGCGAGCCGGATTTCCTGGGGGAGCGGGTCAGCTTGCGCCTGCGGGCCTGGCCGCTGATCCAGATGCTGGAGAAGGCCCACGCGGCCGACAAACCGATTGTCTGGGGCGTGTGATCCGGGGCGTGCCCATCGGGTCGCCCTGAGCGCCCAAGGGGATTGTGCGCTGCAGCACGATTGAGGCATCATGGGCGCATGCTTGAGCACGCCACCCGCATCCTCGCCATCCGCCATGGCGAAACCGCCTGGAACACCGAAAGCCGCATCCAGGGCCACACGGACATTCCTTTGAACGACACCGGCCTGTGGCAGGCCGAACGGGTGGCGCACGCCTTGCGGGGCGAGTCGCTGCAAGCTGTCTACAGCAGCGATCTGCAGCGGGCCCGTACCACGGCCGAAGCCATTGCCCAGGCGCAGCAACTGACCTTGAGTCTCGACCCCGGCTTGCGCGAGCGGCATTTTGGTCATCTGGAAGGCTTGACGCACCAGGAGATCACGTCCCGCTGGCCCGAGCAGGCACGCCGCTGGCGTGAGCGCGACCCCGCTTTCGGGCCGGACGGTGGCGAAACCCTGCAGGCCTTCTACGACCGGGTCGTGGGCGCGCTGGCCCGCCTCGCCCGTCGCCACCCCGGTGGGTGCATTGCCGTGGTGGCCCATGGCGGGGTGCTCGATTGCTTTTACCGCGCGGCCAACCGCCTGCCGCTGGATGCGCCACGAGCCTGGAAGGTGGGCAACGCGGCCATCAACCGCCTGCTCTACAGCCCCGAGGGGTTCACCATGGTGGGCTGGGCCGACGACCAGCACCTGGGCGAGACGCTGGACGAACACAGTGACGGGGTGGTGCGCGCGGCCTGAGTCGCCTGTCGCGCCTGGGGTGTTTCAGCCTGCTGAGGGCGCGGTCGCCGGCTTTTGCTGCAGGCCGCTCATGAACAGGTCCAGGCTCTGCTCGCCACAATGCACCAGATCGAAGGCCTCGGGGTCGAGCATCCAGTGGTTGATCAGGCCATTGAGCATGGCCTGGTAGCTCATCGCGATCACCTGTGCGCTCAGGTGCGCCGACACATCGCCCAGGGCCTGCGCCCGCTCGAAGGCCATCTTCACGCAGAGCTGGCAGGTCTGGTGGATTTCCAGATGCCGCTCGCGCACGCCCATCAGGTCGTCCACGTACTCCACCTTCTGGGTGGCGATGCCGAACACCCGGCGCGTGCGCGGATCATGGGCGATGCGGTTCAAGGCGTCCATGGCTGTCCGCTTGAGTTCGACCAGGGGCGGCTGAGGGCTGTGTGCCAGGGCCTGCGCGGCCTCTTCCATCGGGGAGGCCGTCCGTGCCATCATGGCATTGAACAGTTCCGCCTTGTCCTTGAAGTGCCAGTACACGGCGCCCCGGGTCATCCCCGCTGCTCTGGCAATTTCCTGCAGTGAGGTGCGTGACACCCCGCGCTGCGCAAACAGCACTTCCGCGGCGTCCAGCAGGACCTCGCGGGTGTGTTGTGCATCTTCTTTGGTGCGGCGCATGGGGGGGACATAAAACCAGTGGACTGTATGGGGGATTATCGTCCATTCGGACACATACATACAAGAATGTATGTATATTTCCATCCTGTATTGTCGATCCGACCCGTCTTCCAAGAGGTGCCCATGGCCAGCCAAGATCTCACAGCGTTTTCTCACCAGCAACACGGCGAAGCGGGGCCCACACGTTCTGCCCGCTCGAAGGTGGGGCTGGCGCTGTGTGCCGTGACGCTGGCCTTGCTGGCAGGCTGTGGCGATGACAAGGCGGCAGCGCCTGCCGGTGCACCGGGCGGTGGCATGCCCCCGGCCCAGGTCGGCGTGATCACCGTGCAGCCGCAAAGCGTGCCGGTGATGAGCGAGTTGCCGGGTCGCCTGGAAGCCGTGCGCACCGCGCAGGTCCGCGCCCGCGTCGCCGGCATCCTGCAAAAGCGCTTGTTCACCGAAGGCGCCGATGTGAAGGCCGGCCAGCCCCTGTTCCAGATCGACCCGGCCACCTTCCAGGCCGCGCTCGACAGTGCCCAGGCCACCCAGGCCAAGGCCGAGGCCAATCTGGCGCAGGTCAGCGCCCTGGTCAAGCGCTACGAGCCGCTGCAAGCCGCCAAGGCCATCAGCCCGCAAGAGTTCCTCAATGCCCAGGTGGCGCAACGTCAGGCACAGGCTGATGTGGCCGGTGCCAAGGCGGCGGTGCAGACCGCGCGCATCAACCTGGGCTATGCCGGCGTGACCGCGCCGATCTCGGGCCGCATCGGCCGCGCCCTGGTCACCGAAGGGGCGCTGGTGGGGCAGGGCGAGGCCACCCAGCTGGCGCTGATCCAGCAGGTCAACCCGCTGTACGTCAACTTCACCCAGCCGGCCAACGAGGTCATCAAGCTGCGTGCAGCCCTGAAATCCGGGGTCATCCAGCGCGCCGGTGCCGACGCCGCCGAGATCCGCGTGGTGCTGGACGATGGCAAGGAATACCCGCTGCCCGGCAAGCTGCTGTTCTCGGATCTGAGCGTGGACGCCACCTCGGGCCAGGTGTCGCTGCGGGCCGAGCTGCCCAACCCCGAAGGCCTGTTGTTGCCTGGCATGTATGTGCGGGTGCGCCTGTCCCAGGCTCAGGTCGAGGGCGGCATCTTGCTGCCCCAGCAGGCCGTCACCCGTGGCGCTCAGGCCGATACCGTGATGGTGGTGGACGACAAGGGCATGGTCTCGCCGCGTCAGATCAAGCTGGGCGGCGCCAAGGGCAATGATTGGGTCGTGCTTGGCGGCCTCAAGACCGGTGAGCAGGTCATGGTCGATGGCTTCCAGAAAATGATGAACCCCAAGGCGCCCGTCAAGGCGGTGCCATGGCAGCAGCCGAGCGCACAAGCCGGCATGGGTGCGGCGCCTGTCCCGACGGCGGCCGCTTCCGCTGCAGCATCGAAGTAAAGGGGCGCGAGCATGTCACGTTTCTTCATTGATCGGCCCATCTTTGCGTGGGTGATCGCCCTGTTCATCCTGGTCTTCGGCGCGGTGTCCATCACCAAGTTGCCGATCGCCCAGTACCCCACGGTGGCGCCGCCCTCCGTGGTCATCAACGCCACCTACCCGGGCGCCTCGGCCAAGACCTTGGACGAGGCCGTGGTCAACGTCATCGAGCAAGAGCTCAATGGCGCGCCCGGTCTGGCCTACATGGAGTCGGTCAGCCAGGCCAACGGCACCGCCGCCATCACTGTGACCTTCGAGTCGGGCACCAACATCGACCTGGCCCAGGTCGAGGTGCAGAACCGCCTCTCGCGCGCCACCCCGCGTCTGCCCAGTGCCGTGACGCAGCAAGGCGTGCGGGTTGAAAAATCGCGCAGCAACATCCTGATGTTCGCGATGCTGTCGTCGAGCAATCCGGCGTACGATCCCGTGGCGTTGGGCGACTACGCGTCGCGCAGCCTCGTGCCCGAGATGCTGCGCGTGCCCGGTGTCGGCCAGGTCACCATGTTCGGCACCGAGCGTGCCATGCGCATCTGGGTCGATCCGGCCAAGCTCGTGTCCTACGGGCTGAGCGTGACCGAGGTCAACAACGCCATCCGCGCGCAGAACGCACTGGTGCCCGCGGGGGGGCTGGGTGAGCTTCCCAATCTGAGCAAGCAGACCATCTCGGCCACCGTGGTGGTGTCCGGCCAGCTCAGCAACGTCGATCAGTTCGGCAACATCGTGCTGCGCGCCAAGGCCGACGGCTCGACCGTGCGCCTCAAGGACGTCGCCCGCATCGAGCTGGGCGCTCAGACCTACAGCGCCTACGCCCGTCTGAACGGCAAGCCCGCCCTGGGCATGGCCATCCAGTTGTCGCCCACCGGCAATGCCCTGGCCACGGCCACGGCCGCCAAGGCGCGTCTGGAAGAGCTGCGCAAGTACTTCCCGACGGGGGTGGACTACTCCGTGCCCTATGACACCTCCGGCTTCATCAAGCTGTCCATCACCCAGGTCGTACAGACCCTGGTGGAGGCGGTGATCCTGGTGTTCCTGGTGATGTTCCTGTTCCTGCAGAACTGGCGCTACACCCTGATCCCGACGCTGGTGGTCCCGATCGCCTTGCTGGGCACCTTCGGGGTGATGTCGGTGTTCGGCTTCTCCATCAACGTGCTGACCATGTTCGGCATGGTGCTGGCCATCGGCATCTTGGTCGACGATGCCATCGTGGTGGTCGAGAACGTCGAGCGCATCATGGTCGAAGAGGGGCTGCCGCCCCTGGCCGCCACGCGCAAGGCCATGGGCCAGATCAGTGGCGCCATCGTCGGCATCACCGTGGTGCTGGTCTCGGTGTTCATCCCGATGGCCTTTTTTGCGGGCTCGGTGGGCAACATCTACCGCCAGTTCTCGCTGTCGATGGTGGCCTCCATCTTGTTCTCGGCCTTCCTGGCGCTGACCTTGACCCCGGCCCTGTGCGCGACCCTGCTCAAGCCCGCTGCCGAAGATCACCACGAGAAGAAAGGCTTCTTTGGCTGGTTCAACCGTGCCTTCAGCTCGACGACCCATGGCTACGAAAGCTGGGCGGCCCGCCTGGTCAAGCGCGGTGGCCGCACCCTGGTCATCTACGCCGTCATTGTGGGGGCCGTGGGCTGGATGTACGTCCGCATGCCCACCTCCTTCCTGCCCGATGAAGACCAGGGCAGCCTGATCACCCTGGTGCAACTGCCGGCCGGCGCCACGGCCCAGCGCACCGAGACGGTGATGAAGCAGGTGGAAGACTTCTACCTCAAGCAGTCCGAGGTCAAGTCCGTCGTGGGCGTGATCGGTTTCAGCTTCTCGGGCTCCGGGCAGAACGCCGGCCTGGCCTTCGTGACCCTGAAGGATCACAGCGAGCGCCAGGGCGACGCGCACAGCGCACAGGCCTTGGCCAAGCGTGCCTTCGGTGCGCTGATGGGCGTGCGCGATGCCTTCATCTACCCGCTGGTGCCGCCTCCGATCATGGAGCTGGGCAACGCCACCGGTTTCGCCGTGCGCGTGCAGGACCGGGCCTCGCTGGGGCATGAGACCCTGCTGGCCGCACGCAATCAGTTGCTGGGCATGGCGATGCAAAGCCCCATCCTGACGGGCCTGCGCCCCGAAGGTCTGGAAGACGCACCTCAGCTGCAGATCGACATCGACCGTGACAAGGCCAACGCCCTGGGCGTGGACTTTGCCGTGATCAGCGCCTCGCTGTCGTCCTCGCTGGGGTCGGCCTACATCAACGACTTCCCCAACGCGGGCCGCATGCAGCGTGTCATCGTCCAGGCCGATGCCAAGGACCGCATGCAGGCCGAAGACCTGCTGCGCATCAACGTGGTCAACAGCAGTGGTCAGACCGTGCCTTTGTCGGCGTTTGCCACCACCCGCTGGGTGACCGGGCAGATGCAAGCCGTGCGCTACAACGGCTATCCGTCGATGCGGATTTCGGGTGCAGCCGCGCCGGGCTACAGCTCAGGCGACGCCATGGCCGAGCTGCAACGCCTGGCTGAACAGTTGCCACCGGGCGTCGGCATCGAGTGGACGGGCCTGTCGCGTGAAGAGCGCCTGTCGGGCTCGCAAGCCACCATCTTGCTGGTGTTCTCGCTGTTGGCCGTGTTCCTGTGTCTGGCGGCTCTGTACGAAAGCTGGACCATCCCGGTGGCCGTGCTTCTGGTGGTGCCGCTGGGCATCCTGGGCTCGCTGCTCGGGGCCAACCTGCGCGACATGCCCAACGACGTCTACTTCAAGGTCGGCCTGATCACCATCATCGGGCTGTCGGCCAAGAACGCCATCCTGATCATCGAGTTCGCCAAGGAGCTTCATGAAAAGGGCATGGGTCTGATCGAAGCCACGTTGCGTGCCTGTCACCTGCGTTTCCGCCCGATCATCATGACCTCGCTGGCCTTCATCCTGGGCGTGCTGCCCCTGGTGCTGTCGTCTGGCCCCGGCTCGGCCAGCCAGCGCGCCATCGGTACTGGCGTGATGGGCGGCATGATCGCGGCCACCGTGCTGGCCGTGTTCTTTGTGCCCGTGTTCTTCGTGGTGGTGCGCCGCCTGTTCCCGGGCAAGCCTGCCGCTGCCCCCGCTTCCGATGTGGAGACCGCTCATGAATAAGATCACCCGCCTGCTGCGCCCGGCCATCACCGTGGCCGCGCTGTTGAGCGTGGCCGCCTGCTCCTTCACGCCGGAGTACCAGCGCCCTGCTCTGGCCGTGCCCGATCAGCTGCCAGTGCCGCCTGCGACGGCGGCGGCGACGCTTGTGTCCAGCGTGGCCGAACTGCCCTGGGCCACGTACTTTCCTGACGCACGCCTGCAAGGCCTGATCCGTCAGGCCCTGGATCAGAACCGGGACCTGCGCGTGGCCATGCTCACCATCGAGCAATGGCGTGCGACCTACCAGATCCAGAACGCCGACCGCTTCCCCACGCTCAGCGGTGCTGTCAGTGGCTCGCGGGGGCCGTCGTCGACGCCCCCCAACGACCTCACCACCACCGCCACCGGTGGCGTGACCGTCTCCGCCTACGAGCTGGACCTGTTCGGCCGTGTCAAGGCGCTCAGCGAAGCGGCCAGCGCCCAGGTGCTGGCCTCGGAAGAAGCCCGCAAGACCGCGCACATCAGTTTGGTCGCGGCGGTGGCCAATGCCTACTACGCGCTGTGGGCCGACCGCTGGCAGGTGGCCCTGGCCGAACAGACCCTGGCGACCCGCGAAGCGTCCTTCAAGCTGCTCAAGCTGAAGTTCGATTACGGCGTGCTCAACGAGCTGGACCTGAGCTCCTCCCAGTCGCTGGTCGAAGCCGCTCGCGTGACCCGGGCCCAGGCCCAACGCCAGTGGGCGCAAGACCTCAACGCCCTGAACCTGCTGCTGGGCTCGACCGCACCGGCTGACCTGTTGCCGCCCGTGCCGCAGCTGGATGCCCAGGCCGTGGGCCGCAGTGCCGACTCGAAAGCGGCCAGCCAGGCCGTGCTGGCCGCGCTGTGGCCGGGCCTGAGCGAGCTGCCCGTGGGCCTGTCGTCCGAGGTGCTGCTGCAGCGCCCCGACATCGCGCAGGCTGAGCAGCAACTCATCGCTGCCAACGCCAACATCGGTGCGGCCCGCGCGGCCCGTTTCCCGCGCATCAGCCTGACGGCCAGTGCGGGCGTCGTCAGCGACTCCCTGTCCGGCCTGTTCAACGACGGCCGCACCGCCTGGAGCTTTGCGCCCTCGCTGAGCGTGCCGATCTTCGACGCCGGCCGCGCCAAGGCAGGTGTGGCCGTGGCCGAAGTCAAGCGCGACATCGCCGTGGCCCAGTACGACAAGGCCGTGCAGACCGCGTTCAAGGAAGTGGCCGACGCCCTCGTCGCCCGTCGCAGCTACGCCGAGCAGGCCGAGGCGCAACTGGCCCAGGCCCAGGCCGAGGCCACGCGCCTGCGCCTGTCCACCCTGCGCTACGACAACGGCGTGTCCAGCCAGCTTGATCTGCTCGATGCCCAGCGTGCCCTGTTCAACACCCAGCAGGCCTTGATCGCGGCGCAACTGGCGCGACAACAGGCCCACATCGGTGTCTACAAGGCGCTGGGTGGTGGCTGGGTGGCACAGCCCGCCGTGGCCGCAGCCTCGACCGTCACGCCATAATTCCGGTGTGAACACCGCCACCACCCTGTCCCTGCGCGACCGCTGGTCGCTTTACCTCGACCTGATCCGCTGGGACCGCCCCCAGGGCTGGCTGCTGCTGCTGTGGCCCACCCTGATGGCCTTGTGGATGGCAGCGGGTGGTTTTCCGGGCTGGCACCTGCTCACGGTCTTCACCCTGGGCACCATCCTGATGCGCAGCGCCGGCTGCGCCGTCAACGACTTCGCGGACAAGGATATTGACCGCCACGTCGAGCGCACTGCGCAGCGCCCGCTCACCAGTGGCCGCATCTCCGTCAAGGAGGTCGTGCTCATCGGGGTGTTGCTGGCGCTGGTCTCGTTCGCGCTGGTGCTCACCACCAACGCCTACACCGTGGCGCTGTCCTTCGGGGCGCTGGCCGTCACCATCGTCTACCCCTTCACCAAGCGCTTCTTCGCGATGCCGCAGGCGGTGCTGGGCGTGGCCTATGCCTTCGGCATCCCCATGGCTTTCACGGCCGTCCTCAACGAGATCCCGCCGGTGGTGGGGTGGTTGCTGGCTGGCAAGCTGGCCTGGGTGATCGCCTACGACACCGAATACGCCATGGTCGACCGCAACGACGACCTCAAGATCGGCATCCGCACCTCGGCCATCACGCTGGGGCGCTTCGATGTGGCCGGGGTGATGAGCTTGTACGCGGTCTGCATCGCCTGCTGGTGGCAGGCTGGTCAACTGACCGGCATGGGCTGGGGCTATGACCTGTCGCTGCTCGTGGCCGCCGCACAAGCCCTGTACCACTACACGCTGATCAAGGGCCGCGAACGCCTGGCCTGCTTCCAGGCCTTCCGCCTCAACCACTGGCTCGGCCTCACCGTGTGGGTGGGCGTGGTCGCCGACCTGGCCTTGCGGGGCTGAGCCCCGACGTCGCGGCGCTCAGGCCATTGCGCCTGCGTTCAACGCCCGAACTCGTCACCCAACTCGGCCGCACGCTGTTGCGCGGCCCGCATCGCCGCCACGAAGGTGTCCTTCACGCCCTTGGATTCCAGGTGGGTCAGCGCCGCATACGTGGTGCCGCCCTTGGACGTCACCCGCTCGCGCAACACCGCCGGGCTCACGTCCGACTGTTGTGACAGGGCGGTGGCGCCGGCAAACGTGGCCTGCGCCAGCAAGCGACCCTGCTCGGCACTCAGGCCCATGTCCTGCGCGGCCTGCATCATGGCTTCGATGAAATAGAACACATAGGCCGGGCCCGAGCCCGACAAGGCCGTCACGGCGTCCAGGTCGGCCTCCTGGGCCACCCACAGGTGCGCGCCGGTTGAGCTCACCATGCCTTCGATGGCTGCACGCTCGTCCGCGCTCACTTCAGCGCGGGCGAACAGACCGGTCATGCCTTGGCCGACCAGCGCTGGCGTGTTGGGCATGGCCCGCACGATGCGCGGCGTGCCCAGCCATCGGGCGATGTCGTCGGTGCGCAGACCCGCCATCACGCTGTAGTGCAGGGCTTGCGCCGTCAGCGGCGCATAGCTCTGCGCCGCGTCCTTGAACTGTTGCGGCTTGACCGCCCACACTACGGTGCGCGCCGTGCGCAGCGCGTCGTCCGGGCCGGCGGCGGTTTGAACCCCCAGCGTGTCGGTCAGGCGCTGACGCTGCTCGGGCACCGGGTCAATGACCAGGATGCTGGCCGGGGTGGCGCCCTGACGCAAGAGGCCACCAATGATGGCGGTGGCCATGTTGCCGCCGCCGATGAATGCGATGTCGATGGAAGTGCTCATGCCCGCCATCATGCCGCAATCGCGCCAGGCCCCGGGCCACCCGCGGTCCGCTGCCGCCTCAACGCTGACCAAACAGCGCCGTGCCCACCCGCACCATCGTCGAACCCTGCGCCACGGCGGCTTCCAGGTCGGCGCTCATGCCCATCGACAGCACATCCAGCGGCAGCCCGGCGGCACGCAGTTGCTCGAACACCACACGCACCTGCGCCAGCGCTTCGGCCTGCACGGCCGGATCGGGGGAAGGCGCCGGCAAAGCCATCACGCCGCGCAGTTGCAGTCGGGCCAGCGCGGCCACGGCCTGTGCCAGCGCCAGGGCCTCGCCCGGCGCCACACCGCTCTTGCTGTCCTCGCCACTGGTGTTGACCTGGATGCACACCTGCAAAGGCGGCAGATGCGCCGGACGCTGCTCATTCAGGCGCTGGGCAATCTTGAGCCGGTCCACGCTTTGCACCCAGTCAAAGTGCTCGGCCACCACACGGGTCTTGTTGCTCTGCAGCGGGCCGATCAGGTGCCAGGTGATCTGCTCGCGCAGGTCCGCCAGCTCGGCGATCTTGTCGAGGGCCTCTTGCACGTAGTTTTCGCCAAACCAACGCTGCCCGGCGTGAAATGCGTCGCGCACCGTTACGGCTGGAAACGTTTTGCTGACGGCCAGCAGCGTGACACTGTCAGCTGGACGCCCCGTTTGTGCACACGCTGCCTGAATCCGGTTTCGTACGAGTTGCAGGTTGTTCGCGATCGTCGCCATAATGGGTCTGTAACGAATGACAGGTCGACATCATCCATGGATATCACCCAACTGCTGGCCTTCTCGGTCAAAAACAAGGCCTCTGACCTCCACTTGTCGGCAGGCTTGCCTCCGATGATCCGGGTGAACGGCGACGTGCGCCGCATCAACGTCGATGCGCTGGACCACAAACAGGTCCACGAAATGATGTACGACATCATGAACGACGCCCAGCGCAAGCACTTCGAAGAAACACTCGAGTGCGACTTCTCGTTCGAGATCCAGGGCCTGGCGCGCTTTCGCGTCAACGCCTTCAACCAGAACCGCGGCGCCGGCGCCGTGTTCCGGACCATTCCGTCCAAGATCCTGACGCTCGAGCAGCTCAACTGCCCCAAGATCTTCGGTGACCTCGCGCTCAAGCCGCGCGGTCTGGTGCTGGTCACGGGCCCCACGGGCTCGGGCAAGTCCACCACGCTGGCGGCCATGGTGAACCACCTCAACGAAACCGAATACGGTCACATCCTCACGGTGGAAGACCCGATCGAATTCGTGCACGAGGCCAAGAAGTGCCTGATCAACCAGCGCGAAGTCGGCCCGCACACCATGAGCTTCTCGAACGCCCTGCGTTCGGCCCTGCGTGAAGACCCCGACTGCATCCTGGTGGGCGAATTGCGTGACCTGGAGACCATCCGCCTGGCCCTGACCGCCGCCGAAACCGGCCACCTGGTTTTCGGCACCCTGCACACCTCCAGCGCCGCCAAGACCATCGACCGTGTGGTCGACGTCTTCCCCGCTGCCGAAAAGGAAATGGTGCGCGCCATGCTGTCCGAGTCGCTGCAGGCCGTCATTTCTCAAACGCTGTGCAAGATCAAGGACGGCAGCGGCCGCGTCGCCGCGCACGAGATCATGATCGGCACCTCCGCGATCCGCAACCTGATCCGCGAAAACAAGATCGCCCAGATGTACTCGTCCATCCAGACCGGCAGTGGCCTGGGCATGCAGACGCTCGACCAGAACCTCACCGACCTGGTGCGGCGCAACATCATCTCGCCCGCTGAAGCCCGCTCCAAGGCCAAGATTCCCGAAAACTTCCCGGGCTGAGCTTCAAGACGCGCGCCACCTTCACCGACTTTCCCCAAAAAAATCAGGACACGACCATGGAACGCGACCAGGCATCCAAATTCATCAACGACCTGCTCAAACTCCTGATTTCACGGGGCGGCTCCGACCTCTTCCTCACGGCCGAGTTCCCGCCCGCCATCAAGGTCGACGGCAAGATCAACAAGGTCTCCCCCCAACCCCTGAGTGGCTCACACACCATGGCGCTGGCGCGCGCCATCATGAACGACAAGCAGGCCGCCGAGTTCGAGCGCACCAAAGAGTGCAACTTCGCGATCTCGCCCACGGGCATTGGCCGCTTCCGCGTCAACACCTACATCCAGCAAGGTCAGGTCGGCATCGTGCTGCGGGTCATCCCGGCGCACCTGCCCACCATCGACGGCCTGGGCCTGCCTCTGATCCTCAAGGATGTGGCCATGGCCAAGCGTGGTCTGGTCATCTTCGTGGGCGGCACCGGCTCCGGTAAGTCCACCTCGCTGGCCGCCATGGTCGACCACCGCAACGAGAACTCCTACGGCCACATCATCACCGTCGAGGACCCGATCGAATTCGTGCACCCGCACAAGAACTGCATCGTCTCGCAGCGCGAAATCGGCATCGACACCGAAGGCTGGGAGCAAGCCCTCAAGAACACCCTGCGTCAGGCCCCCGACGTCATCCTGATGGGTGAAATCCGCGACCGCGAGACCATGGAGCACGCCATCCAGTTCTCCGAAACCGGTCACCTGTGCATGGCCACCCTGCACGCCAACAGCGCCAACCAGGCCCTCGACCGGATCATCAACTTCTTCCCCGAAGACCGCCGCGACCAGCTGCTGATGGACCTCTCGCTGAACCTGCGCTCGCTGGTGTCGCAGCGACTGCTGCCGCGCGAAGCGGGCAAGGGTCGGATCGCTGCGGTCGAAGTCATGCTCAACTCGCCACTCATCGCCGACCTGATCTTCAAGGGCGCGGTGGGCGAGATCAAGGAGATCATGAAGAAGTCGCGCGAACTGGGCATGCAGACCTTCGACCAGGCGCTGTTCGACCTCTACGAGGGCAACTACGTCACCTATGAAGACGCCCTGCGCAACGCCGACTCGCTCAACGACCTGCGCCTGCAGATCAAGCTGCACAGCCAGCGCGCTCGCAACCAGGACCTGTCGGCCGGTACCGAGCACTTCCAGATCGTCTGATCCCGGGCCTCGGGCCAGGGGTGTCTGACACAATCGGTTCTCCATCCCGGAGAGCCCGATGAACGTCGCCGACAAGACCTACGATCCCACGCCTGCCCGCCGCATCGCCTGCATCGGGCTGGGCACAATGGGCGCCCCCATGGCCGCCCACCTGCAGCGCGCCGGCCACACCGTCACCGTCTACAACCGCACGGCATCCAAAGCTGCCGACTGGGTGCAGGCGCACGGCGGTCATTCCGCGCCCACGCCCCGTGAGGCCGCCCAGCGCGCCGACATCGTCGTCACCTGCGTGGGCAACGACGACGACCTGCGCGAGGTCTGCACCGGCCCGCAAGGCGTGTTCCACGGCCTCGCCCCCGGCGCCGTCGTCGTCGACCACACCACCACCTCGGCCGAAGTCGCCCGCGAACTCGCGCAGGCTGCCCGCGAACGCGGTTTCAGTTTCATCGACGCCCCCGTCTCGGGCGGCAACCTGGGCGCGATCAATGGCGTGCTCACGGTCATGTGCGGTGGCGATGCAGAGGCCTACGCCCGCACCCAGCCTGTCATTGCCGCCTACGCGCGCGCCGTCACCTACCTGGGCGAGAGCGGCGCCGGTCAACTGGCCAAAATGGTCAACCAAGTCGCCGTGGCCGGCCTGCTGCAAGGCCTGGCCGAGGCCCTGGCCTTCGGTCAGAAAGCCGGACTGGACATGACCCAGGTGCTGAACGTGATCTCACAAGGCGCCGCCAGCAGCTGGCAGATGGTCAACCGGGGCCCCACCATGATCGCCGACCAGTTCGACTTCGGCTTTGCTGTCGACTGGATGCGCAAGGACCTCGGTCTGGTGCTGGACGAAGGCCGTCGCCTGGGCGCACGCCTGCCCGCCACCGCGCTGGTCGATCAGTTCTATGCAGACGTGCAGGCGATGGAGGGCGGCCGGCTGGACACGTCCAGCCTGATCAAGCGCCTGCGTTAAATCGTCGGCTTGTGCTCTGCCACACCGGTTGCACCCGCCTGGTTTCCCAGGCTCGGCAACGTCAAGGCTGGGTGCTGCTCTGGCTGGCCGCCGGGCTGGCCGGGCTGGCCGGGCTGGCCGGGCGTGGCAGCTTGCGTGCCAGCTCATCCTCGCTGATGATCTGGAATACTTTGACCACCCGACGCACGCCTGAGATGGTCGACACCAGCTCGGCGACCCGGTTGGCCTCGCGCTCGGTCACCATGCCCATCAGGTAGACATCACCGCGCTCGACCACCACGTCGAAGGCATTGCTCATCACGTCGCGTGCGTCCACCAGTGTGGCGCGCACCTTGGTGGCCACCAACAGGTCACTCGAGCGCGACGAGATCGTGCTGTTCAGGCCCACGATCAGCTCATTGACCACGCCCGACACGTTCTCGGTCTGCTCAGCCGCAGCGGCGGCAGCCGCACGATCGGCGTCGGTCGGCACCTCGCCGGTCAGCAGCACCATGCGGTTGTAGGCATGCACATTCACATGTCCGCGGTCTTTCAGCGCGTCCCGGATGCGGTTGCCCGCCTTGATCTTGATCGTCTGGTCTTCCAGCTGCATGCCCGAGGTGCGGCGATCCGTGGCCACAAAGGCGCCACCCACGGCGGTGCCCAGCACCAGCGGCGCGCAGGCCGACAGGCTCAGGGCGGCGGCCAGGGCCGCAGTCCAGCGCAACACAGTGGGGGTGAAAGTCGAACGGCTCATCAGGCATCCTCTCCAAGCAGGTGGGTGTCCACGGCCGCACACAGGCCTTCCAGGGCCAGCCAGGCGATCGCAAACAAGGTGGACTCGCGCGTGCCCGGCAGGGGCACCCACACATCCGTGTCACGCAATTGCGGCCCCAGCGTGCGGGCCGCCTCTCCTGTGAAGATCACCAAAGTCAGATCCAGTTCCGCCGCCGCTGCCGTGGCTGCCAGCAGATCGGGGTCATCGCGCTCCAGCGAAAACGCCAGCCACACATCCCCTGGATGACCCAGCGCACGTACCTGTTGCGTCAAGGTGGACTGCATCGGGCCGGCGGGCGGCACCAGGGCGACGGCCGACAGGGGAGGACGCTCGCGCCCGGTCCCCCGCACCAGCCATGTGGCGGCCTGCTGGGCCAGCCAGGCCGCTTCACCTTCGCCGGCGCACAGCACCTTGCCGCCTGACGTGATGGTGTGCATGAGGGCCAGGGCCGCGTAGTTCAACTGCTGGGCCAACCGCTCGGACGACTGATACAACCAGTCGGCGGTTTCCAGCAAGGGTTGCTGCAGATAAGACTGCTGAAAGGAGGATTCCGGCATGGCGCGGATGATACGGCAGCGTTGGCCCCCACCGGTGTCAGGACGCATCAAAGGCCGCAGGCAGCCAGGTGACATCCTCGCCATCGATCGCCACCACATCAAACCGACAGGGCGGCCACACCTTCAGGTTCGACAGGTAAAACTGAGCACCCAGGATGCACCGCCGCTGCTTGCCCCGCGTCACCGTGGCCGCCGCGCCCCCGTGCGTGCGCGCACTGCGCTGACGCACCTCCACGAACACCAGCGTGCCATCCGCGTCCGGAGCGCGCATGATCAGGTCCACCTCGGCGCCGCGCGCACTCGGGCCGCGCGCCACCCGATAATTGCGTTCCACCAGCGTCAGGCCCTGCGCCAGCAAATGCTGCAGCGCCCGCTCCTCCGCCTCATCTCCCCGGGACTTTGTTGTGACCATCGATGCCAATCTGCTGCTCCAGGCGGCCCAACACGTGGCCGGCGGCCAACAGTATCCCAAAGGCGCGCTCTACCTCATCGCCACACCCATCGGCAACCTGGCCGACATCACCCTGCGCGCCGTCCAGGCCCTCACTCTGGTCGACGTCGTGGCCTGTGAAGACACCCGCGTCACCGGCGGCTTCCTGCGCCACCTGGGCATGGACAAGCGCCTCGTGCCCCTGCACCAGCACAACGAAGTCGGGGGCGCCCAGGCCCTGATCGAGCTCATGCAGGCCGGCCAGCGCGTCGCCTACGTCAGCGATGCCGGCACCCCCGCCGTCTCCGACCCTGGTGCCCACCTCGTGCAGGCCGCCCAGGCCGCCGGCCTCACCGTGGTGCCCCTGCCGGGCGCCAGCAGCGTCACCACCGCCATGAGCGTGGCCGGCGACACCGTCGCCCAAGGCTTTCGCTTCCTGGGCTTCCTGCCCTCCAAAGGCGCCGCCCGCCAGACCCTCCTGCGCGAAGTGGCCGGCCAGTCCTGCAGCCTGGTGCTGTTCGAAGCCCCGCACCGCATCGAAGCCCTCGCCCGCGATCTGGTCGAGGTCCTGCCCCAAGGCCGCCTCACCCTGTGCCGCGAACTCACCAAGCAGTTCGAAGAGATCGCCACCTTGCCCGTGGCCGACTTCCCCGCCTGGCTCACCGCCGAGCCGCACCGCCAGCGCGGCGAATTTGTCATCGTCGTGCACGCCCAGCCCGAGGCCGCCGCCGAGACCCTGCTGACCGCACCGCAGGCCACGCTCTTGCAGACCTTGGTGCAGCACCTCCCCGTCAAACAAGCTGCGGGCCTGCTGTCTGACGTCACCGGCCTGCCGCGCAAGGCCTTGTACGAGCAGGCCTTGGCCTACCGAACCGCAACCGATGCCCATGATGCCGACGACTGATGGCCACCATGCCTACAATGCGCCCATGATCGCTGTTGACGCCACCATCGCCCGCCTCCAGACTGCCCGTGAGCTGCTGCTTGCGCCTTACCAGCTGGACGAGTCCACCCTGCTCAAAGCCCTGCGGGTCATCACCGACCACCGGGTCGACGATGCTGACCTCTACTTCCAGTACACGCGCAGCGAAGGCTGGAGCCTGGAAGAGGGCATCGTCAAGTCCGGCAGCTTCGGCATCGACCAGGGCGTGGGCGTGCGCGCCATCTCCGGCGAGAAGACGGCCTTCGCCTACTCCGACGACATCTCTGAAGCGGCCCTGCTCGATGCCGCCCGCACCGTGCGCACCATCGCCGCCGCTGGCCAGAGCCGCAAGGTCAAGGTGGGTGAGCCCCGCGTCGCCCCCAGTCGCACCCTCTACCCGTCCTTCGACCCCATCGCGTCGCTGGACAGCACCGCCAAGGTCGCCCTCCTCGAAGACGTCGAGCGTCGCGCCCGTGCCAAGGACCCCCGCATCGTGCAGGTCATGGCCGGCCTCGGCTGTGAATACGACGTCGTCATGGTCGCCCGCGCGGACGGCACGATGGCCGCCGACGTGCGCCCCCTGATCCGCCTGTCCCTCACTGTCATCGCCGAGCAGCATGGTCGCCGCGAAGTCGGCTCCGCTGGCGGCGGCGGCCGCTACGACCTCAGCTACTTCAGCCAGGCCGTCACCCAAACCTATGTGGACCAGGCCGTGCACGCCGCACTGGTCAACCTCGAAGCCCGCCCCGCGCCGGCTGGCGAGATGACCGTGGTCCTGGGCAACGGCTGGCCCGGCATCCTGCTGCACGAAGCCGTCGGCCACGGCCTGGAGGGCGACTTCAACCGCAAGGGCTCCAGCGTCTTCTCCGGTCGCATCGGCCAGCGCGTCGCGGCCAAGGGCGTCACCATCCTGGATGACGGCACCCTGCCGGACCGCCGCGGCTCGCTCAACATCGACGACGAAGGCCACGCTACCCAGCGCACTGTCCTCATCGAAGACGGCATCCTGCGCAACTACATGCAGGACGCCACCAACGCCCGCCTGATGAAGACCGCGCCCACCGGCAACGGTCGCCGTGAAAGCTACGCCCACCTGCCCATGCCGCGCATGACTAACACCTACATGCTGGCCGGCGACAAGGACCCGCAGGAAATCGTCGCCTCCATCGACCGGGGTCTGTACGCCGTCAATTTCGGTGGCGGCCAGGTCGACATCACCAGCGGCAAGTTCGTCTTTTCGGCCTCCGAGGCCTACTGGGTCGAGAACGGCAAGATCCAGTATCCCGTCAAGGGTGCCACCCTGATCGGCAACGGCCCCGATGCCATGACCCGCGTCAGCATGATCGGCAACGACCTGGCTCTCGACCCGGGCGTGGGTACCTGTGGCAAAGAAGGGCAGAGCGTCCCGGTCGGCGTCGGCCAGCCCACCTTGCGGATCGACGGCTTGACCGTCGGCGGTACCGCCTGATTTTTTGCATCCCTGCGTCGCCTGGCGCAGGGATGTTTCGCCCCTTGTAATTTTTATGCAGACAGTGCTTGACCCTTGCTCGGGTTCTCATGCATAATACAAGGCTTCGCTGCTCAAGCGATCAGTTCTGGCCTGGTTACCCTCGCTGGCCTGCTGCAAGACTCAAATTGCATCAGGCACGCGCTGCGGCAGGATTCTCGGAATTGAAAGCTTGTTCAGATCCGCCCGTTCTACGGGCCCAAGACTGACCGTTCGTTGTTGTGCAGTTGTTTGTGCAGCCGATCGGGCCAAGTTGGGGTACACCATGATCCAAATGCAATCGCGACTTGACGTCGCTGACAACACGGGTGCTAAGAGCGTCATGTGCATCAAGGTGCTCGGTGGCTCAAAGCGTCGTTACGCCGGTATTGGCGACATCATCAAGGTCAGCATCAAAGAAGCTGCTCCGCGTGGTCGCGTCAAAAAAGGCGAGGTTTACAGCGCTGTGGTCGTCCGCACTGCCAAGGGTGTTCGTCGTCCTGACGGCTCCCTGGTGAAATTCGATGGCAATGCCGCCGTGCTGCTGAACGCCAAGCTGGAGCCCATCGGCACCCGCATCTTCGGCCCCGTGACGCGTGAACTGCGTAGCGAGCGCTTCATGAAGATCGTGTCGCTGGCTCCCGAGGTTCTGTAACCCCTCGGCGCAACGCAAAGGACCGCTTTTATGAACAAGCTCAAGACAGGCGACCAGGTCATTGTTCTGACCGGCCGTGACAAAGGCAAGCGTGGCACCGTGTCCGCTCGCGTGGACGTCGACCATCTGCTGGTCGAAGGTGTGAACGTTGCCAAAAAGCACGTCAAGCCTAACCCTCTGAAGGGCACCACCGGCGGCATCGTTGACAAGACCATGCCAATTCATCAGTCCAACGTGGCAATTTTCAACCCTGCTTCTGGCAAGGCTGACCGCGTCGGTATCAAGCTCCTGGCTGACGGCAAAAAAGTGCGCGTCTTCAAGTCCAGCGGCGAAGAAATCAAGGCTTGAGGTCAAACATGGCTCAAACACAAGCTCGCCTGCAGCAGTTTTACCGCGAAAAGGTCGTTCCCGACCTGATGGCCAAGTTCGGCTACAAGTCGATCATGGAAGTGCCGCGTCTGTCCAAGATCACCCTGAACATGGGTGTCTCGGAAGCCGTGTCGGACAAGAAGGTCATGGAGCACGCCGTTAGCGACCTGACCAAGATCGCTGGCCAAAAGCCTGTGGTCACCATGTCCCGCAAGCCCATCGCCGGCTTCAAGATCCGCGAAAACATGCCCATCGGTTGCATGGTCACCCTGCGCGGTGCCACCATGTTCGAATTCCTGGACCGTTTCGTCACCATCTCGCTGCCTCGCGTTCGTGACTTCCGCGGTATTTCTGGTCGCTCCTTCGACGGTCGTGGTAACTACAACGTCGGCGTCAAGGAACAGATCATTTTCCCGGAAATCGAGTACGACAAGATCGATGCCATCCGTGGTCTGAACATCAGCATCACGACGACGGCCAAGTCCGACGACGAAGCGAAGGCTCTGCTGGCTGCTTTCAAGTTCCCGTTCAAGAACTGAGGTACATCGTGGCTAAAGTATCCCTCAAGCAGCGCGAAGCAAAGCGCGAACAACTGGTTGCCAAGTACGCTCAGAAGTACGCCGAACTGAAGGCCATCAGCAATGATGCCAAGAAGTCCGACGAAGAGCGTTACCTCGCCCGTCTGGAACTGCAAAAGCTGCCCCGCAATGCCAACCCGACCCGTCTGCGCGCTCGTTGCGGTCTGACTGGTCGCCCACGTGGCACCTTCCGTCAATTTGGTCTGGGTCGTAGCAAGATCCGTGAATTGGCTTTCGCTGGCGACATCCCCGGTGTCACCAAGGCGAGCTGGTAATCCCAGCAGGTCACGAACAGGAGTTATCCCATGAGCATGAGTGATCCCATCGCCGACATGCTGACACGCATTCGCAACGCCCAAATGGTCTCCAAGACCGGCGTGGCCATGCCGTCGTCAAAGCTGAAAGTCGCGATTGCCCAGGTCCTGAAGGACGAAGGCTATATTGACGGTTTCGCCGTCACCGGTGAGGCTGCAAAGCCCACGCTGGAAATTTCGCTGAAGTACTACGCTGGCCGTCCGGTCATCGAGCGCATCGAGCGTGTGTCCCGCCCCGGTCTGCGCATCTACAAGGGTCGTCACGCCATCCCTCAGGTCATGAATGGCCTGGGTGTTGCGATCGTGACCACCCCCAAGGGTGTCATGACCGACCGCAAGGCTCGCGCTGCCGGCATCGGTGGCGAAGTGCTCTGCTACGTCGCCTAATCGAGGAGGAATCGCAATGTCCCGCGTTGGAAAAATGCCGATCTCCGTCCCTCAAGGTGTGGACGTCCAGATCACCCCAGCCGCAGTCACCATCAAAGGCAGCCTCGGTACGCTGAGCCTGCCCTCCAACAGCCTGGTTGTCGTGACAAACGACGCCGGCGTGTTGAAGGTGGCGCCTGCCAATGATTCCGTGGCCGCTAACGCCATGTCCGGCACGATCCGTGCCCTGCTGAACAACACCGTCAATGGTGTCAGCAAGGGTTTCGAGAAGAAGCTGAACTTGGTTGGCGTGGGCTTCCGTGCCCAGGCCCAGGGCCAAAAACTGAACCTGCAAATTGGTTTCTCTCACCCCGTGGTGAAAGACATGCCAGCAGGCATCAAGGTTGAGACGCCCACCCCGACCGAAATCCTGATCAAGGGTTCCGATCGCCAGGTGGTTGGTCAGATTGCCGCCGAGATTCGTGCTTTCCGTCCGCCAGAGCCTTACAAGGGCAAGGGTATCCGGTACGCAGACGAGCGTGTGGTCATCAAAGAGACCAAGAAGAAGTAAGGAGCTGATTCATCATGGCAACAAGCAAGAAGGAACAGCGCCTGCGTCGCGCACGCCAGACGCGTGCCCGCATCGCCCTGCAAGGCGCAGTGCGTCTGACGGTCTTCCGCACCAATCTGCACATTTACGCCAGCGTGATTTCTGGCGACGGCAGCAAGGTCCTGGCCACCGCCTCGACCGCCGAGAAGGAAGTGCGCGAACAACTCAAGGCTTCCGGCAGCAACACTGCTGCAGCGTCCTTGATTGGCAAGCGCATCGCCGAGAAGGCCAAAGCTGCTGGCGTCGAGAAGGTCGCTTTCGACCGCGCTGGATACCAGTACCACGGTCGTGTGAAGGCCTTGGCTGAAGCCGCGCGTGAAGCCGGTCTTCAGTTCTAAGCCGCGTCTGCAACCGGAAGGAATTTCAAATGGCTAAGTTTCAACCCAAGGTAGCGGACGAAGGTCGCGACGACGGTCTGCGCGAGAAAATGATCCAGGTGAACCGCGTGACCAAAGTGGTCAAGGGCGGTCGGATCATGGGCTTCGCAGCACTGACCGTGGTAGGCGATGGCGATGGCCGCGTTGGCATGGGCAAGGGTAAGGCGCGTGAAGTGCCCCTGGCCGTGCAAAAGGCGATGGACCAAGCTCGTCGCAACATGGTCAAGGTCTCGCTGAAGAACGGTTCCGTGCACCACAACATCCGTGGCGAACACGGTGCAGCCAAGGTGCTGCTGGCTCCGGCTCCCGCCGGTACCGGCATCATCGCTGGCGGCCCGATGCGCGCTGTGTTTGAAGTGATGGGCGTGACCGACATCGTGGCCAAGAGCCTCGGTTCGAGCAACCCTTACAACATGGTTCGCGCCACGTTCGACGCCCTCAACAAGGCGACGACCCCGGCCGAAGTCGCTGCCAAGCGCGGTCTGAACGTTGAAGACATCTTCAACTGATCGCGGGAGAGCTGAGATGAGCGAAAAGAAAACTGTCACCGTCAAGCTGGTGCGTAGCCCGATCGGCACCCGTGCCGATCACCGCGCCACCGTGCGTGGTTTGGGTCTGCGTGGCATGAACAGCACGTCTGTCCTGGAAGACACACCTGCTGTCCGCGGCATGATCAACAAGATCAGCTACATGGTCGTGGTGCTGTAAGCACTTTGACACTGGGGAATACCATGGAACTCAATAGCATCAAGCCCTCCGCTGGCGCCAAGCATGCCAAGCGCCGTGTCGGTCGCGGCATCGGCTCCGGCCTGGGCAAGACCGCTGGTCGCGGTCACAAGGGTCAGAAGTCGCGTTCGGGCGGCTACCACAAGGTGGGTTTCGAAGGCGGTCAAATGCCTTTGCAACGTCGCCTGCCCAAGCGCGGTTTCAAGTCGCATCTGCTGAAGTACAACGCCGAGATCACCCTGTCCGAGCTGCAAGCTCTGGGCGCGGCTGAAGTCGACGTCCTGTCGCTCAAGCAAGCCGGCCTGATCCCCCAGATCGCCAAGGTGGTCAAGGTCATCAAGTCTGGCGAACTGTCGGCCAAGGTTGTGCTCAAGGGTATCGGCGCTACTGCCGGCGCCAAGGTCGCAATCGAAGCTGCAGGTGGCTCGCTGGCTGAATAAGCCAACGAACACGGCGCGAACTTAAGACAGAGAACGGACTCAGCGTGGCAACCTCTCCCACACAACTGGCTCAAAGCGGCAAGTATGGCGACCTGCAACGTCGCTTGATCTTCCTGCTGCTCGCCTTGGTTGTCTACCGCATCGGGGCGCATATCCCCGTGCCCGGTATCGACCCGGCGCAGCTGCAACAGTTGTTCAAGGGCCAGCAAGGCGGCATCCTGAGTCTGTTCAACATGTTCTCGGGGGGCGCGTTGTCGCGCTTCACCGTGTTCGCGCTGGGCATCATGCCCTACATTTCTGCGTCCATCATCATGCAGATGATGGGCTATGTGGTACCCACCCTCGAAGCCTTGAAAAAGGAAGGCGAGGGCGGTCGCCGCAAGATCACCCAGTACACGCGTTTTGCGACGCTGGGCTTGGCCTTGTTCCAGTCCTTCGGCATTGCCGTCGCACTGGAGGGCACGCCTGGTCTGGTGATCGACCCTGGTTTTGGTTTCCGCATGACTGCGGTGATCAGCCTGACTGCCGGCACCATGTTCCTCATGTGGCTGGGTGAGCAAATCACCGAACGCGGTCTGGGCAACGGTATTTCGATCCTGATTTTTGGCGGTATCGCTGCGGGTCTGCCCTCTGCCTTGGGTGGCCTGTTCGAGCTGATCCGCACCGGTGCCATGAGCATCCCGGCAGCCATCTTCATCCTGGCGCTGGTTGTGATGGTCACCTATTTGGTGGTGTTTGTGGAGCGGGGTCAGCGCAAGATCCTGGTCAACTACGCCAAGCGACAGGTCGGCAACCGTGTCTACGGTGGTCAGTCTTCGCACCTGCCTTTGAAGATCAACATGGCTGGCGTGATCCCTCCGATCTTCGCTTCGTCGATCATCCTGCTGCCGACGACCGCAGTGAGCTGGTTCGCCACCGGTGACAGCATGCGTTGGCTCAAGGACATCGCCGGGATGTTGTCGCCAGGCCAGCCGATCTATGTGCTTCTGTATTCTGTTGCGATCGTCTTCTTCTGCTTCTTCTACACGGCGCTGGTGTTCAACAGCCGTGAAACAGCAGACAACCTGAAGAAGAGCGGTGCTTTCATTCCTGGTATCCGTCCTGGTGACCAGACTGCCCGATACATCGACAAGATTCTCGGCCGTCTGACTCTGGTGGGTGCGGTGTATATCACGGCCGTGTGCCTGCTGCCCGAGTTCCTCGTGCTCAAGTACAACGTTCCGTTCTATTTTGGTGGGACGTCCCTGCTCATCATCGTCGTTGTCACGATGGATTTCTGGGCACAGGTTCAGTCCTACGTCATGTCTCAGCAGTACGACTCGCTGCTGAAGAAGGCAAGTTTCAAGTCGAACTGAACCGCACCAGCTGGTCTGGTGTGATGAAGAAGGATCAGGTGACCTGATCGCCCGGTTGAGTCAGGGCTGCGACACCTTAAACAGGTGGACGTGCTCCTTCAGCACAGTTTTGATGAGGCCGGCAGGCTGCATCACTTCCAAGCGTCGCGCTTTTGCATTACAATCGCGGATTGCTCTGGCCAAAAGTGACGTTGACTGCTTGCCGTACGTTTTGAGTCGTGCTCGCATCGTGTTCCGGGCGAAGTGAGCTTGAATTAGTTGACCCCGGAAACGTGGGCGAATTTCCGCTGAGAGATCAGCGGTTCAGGAGAAGACCATGAAAGTCTCGGCATCCGTCAAGAAGATGTGCCGTAATTGCAAAATCATCCGCCGCAAGGGCGTGGTTCGCGTGATTTGCACCGACCCGCGTCACAAGCAGCGTCAAGGCTAACCGCCTGACCTGGCGACGACACAAGCGTTCAGAGGACAGTTATGGCACGTATTGCTGGCATCAACATTCCGCCGCACAAGCATACCGAAATCGGTCTGACTTCGATCTACGGCATTGGTCGCACCACCGCGCAGAAAATCTGCTCGGCGGCCGGCATTCCCTTCAATAAGAAGATCAAGGAATTGACCGACGGCGATTTGGAAAAGATTCGGGAAGAAGTAGGCAAGCTCACCATTGAAGGTGACCTGCGCCGCGAGCTCTCGATGAACATCAAGCGACTGATGGACCTGGGCTGCTATCGCGGCTTCCGTCACCGTCGTGGTCTGCCCCTTCGTGGCCAACGCACTCGCACTAACGCTCGCACTCGCAAGGGTCCGCGTAAGGCGATCGCTGGCAAGAAGTGATCAGGCTAAGCGACTGAGTTCAAGAGAGATAAATCATGGCTAAAGCACCTGCGAACAGCGCTGCACGTCGTGTAAGCAAGAAGGTCCGCAAGAACATTGCTGACGGTATTGCCCACGTGCACGCATCCTTCAACAACACCATCATCACCATCACGGACCGTCAGGGCAATTCCCTGGCTTGGGCTTCGTCTGGTGGTCAAGGCTTCAAGGGCTCGCGTAAGTCCACGCCGTTCGCTGCCCAGGTGGCTGCTGAAGTGGCAGGTCGCGCAGCTCAGGAGCAAGGCATCAAGAACCTCGATGTCGAGATCAAGGGCCCCGGTCCTGGTCGCGAATCGTCGGTGCGCGCCCTGGCTTCGCTGGGTATCCGCATCGCTTCGATCTCTGACGTGACGCCTGTGCCGCACAACGGCTGCCGTCCCCAGAAGCGTCGTCGCATCTGATGTGATTTGCTGGCTTGCCTTTCAGGCGGGCCGCTCCACACCTCGCGGGTCATGGTGACATGGCCGGCGAGGTTGTTTCGTTGCGTATTTCTGACGCGCCTCAGGGTGTTTCAGAGTGAGCAACTCGCTTGCTATAATGGCAGGCTCTTTGCGGTTTTGCGGCTGTGGCGTTTTTGCGCTCGGGCCGTGACCGATAAGCCCACCGTCTGTGCTGGTGTTCATCGCCGCCAGACTCGCGTCGGCCCATGCTGACGTCAGAAAGATTACAAGGACACGAAAAGTGGCACGTTACCTCGGACCCAAGGCCAAACTGGCCCGCCGTGAAGGCACCGACCTGTTTTTGAAGAGCGCCCGTCGCCCCATCAGCGACAAGGCCAAGTTTGACACGAAGCCTGGCCAGCATGGCCGCACTTCGGGCTCGCGCACCTCTGACTTCGGTCTGCAACTGCGTGAAAAGCAGAAGGTCAAGCGCATGTACGGCGTGCTGGAGAAGCAATTCCGCCGCTACTTCGCTGAAGCCGAGCGTCGCAAGGGCAACACCGGTGCCAACTTGCTGACCCTGCTGGAATCGCGTCTCGACAACGTGGTGTACCGCATGGGCTTTGCCTCCACACGTGCGGAAGCTCGCCAGTTGGTGGGTCACAAGGGCGTGGTCGTGAACGGTCAAGTCGTGAACATCCCGTCCTTCCTGGTCAAGACCGGCGACGTGGTTGCCGTGCGTGAAAAGGCCAAGAAGCAAGTCCGCGTTCTGGAAGCATTCAAGCTGGCCGAGTCGATCGGCATGCCTGGTTGGGTTCAGGTTGACGGCACGAAACTTGAAGGCGTGTTCAAGAAGAGCCCGGACCGTGACGAGTTCGGCTCCGACATCAACGAATCGTTGATCGTCGAACTGTATTCTCGTTAATGCACCCTACAGGCTGCACTGCACGGCGTTGTGTCGTGCCGTGCGGCCTTGTGCATTTTTATTTCAGGGCCGGAGCAGCCGCTCCGGTTGGTCCAGCGGCCTTATCGGTGTAACGAGCCGAGGGTATTGACAGGAAGACCTCATGCAAACCAATTTGCTGAAACCCAAAGCCATTCAGGTGGAACCGCTGGGCGGTAACCGTGCCAAGGTCACGCTCGAACCGTTCGAGCGCGGCTACGGCCACACCCTCGGCAACGCGCTCCGTCGCGTGTTGCTGTCGTCGATGGTCGGTTTCGCGCCTACGGAAGTCACGATCGCTGGCGTCCTGCACGAGTACTCCGCCATTGATGGCGTTCAGGAAGATGTGGTTCACATCATGCTGAACCTCAAGGGTGTGGTGTTCCGTCTGCACAACCGTGATGAAGTCACGCTGGTGCTGCGCAAGGATGGCGAAGGCCCGGTCACGGCCGCTGACATCCAGACGCCGCACGACGTCGAGATCATCAATCCTGGTCATGTGATCGCCCACCTGTCGCAAGGCGGCAAGCTGGACATGCAGATCAAGATTGAAAAGGGCCGTGGCTACGTGCCGGGCAACATCCGTCGCTATGGCGAGGAAAGCAGCAAGGCCATTGGCCGCATCGTGCTGGACGCCTCGTTCTCGCCGGTTCGTCGCGTGAGCTACACGGTCGAAAGCGCCCGTGTGGAGCAGCGTACCGACCTGGACAAGCTGGTCATGGAAATCGAAACCAACGGCGCCATCACGCCTGAAGAATCGATCCGTGCTTCGGCCAAGATCCTGGTGGAGCAGCTGGCTGCGTTCGCGCACCTGGAAGGCAACGATCTGCAGACGCTGATCGATGCACCGAAGTCCAGCGCCGTGTTCGATCCGATCCTGCTGCGTCCGGTGGACGAGCTGGAGCTGACCGTGCGTTCGGCCAACTGCCTCAAGGCCGAGAACATCTACTACATCGGCGACCTGATCCAACGTACCGAGACCGAATTGCTCAAGACCCCGAACCTGGGTCGCAAGTCGCTCAACGAGATCAAGGAAGTGCTGGCCTCCCGTGGTTTGGCTCTGGGTTCGCGCCTGGAAGCCTGGCCTCCTCAAGGCCTGGACAAGCGCTGATTTTTGAAAGTGCGTGATCCCATCTTGGGTCACGCGGTGCACCCGGCGGTACCTTGAAACGGCCGTCGGTTTTTATAAGTAAGAAAGGACTAGCACCATGCGTCATGGACACGGACTCCGTAAACTCAACCGCACTTCGTCGCACCGTCTGGCGATGCTGCGCAACATGGCCAACTCGCTCATCGAGCACGAAGCCATCAAGACCACCGTCCCCAAAGCCAAGGAACTGCGTCGCGTTGTCGAGCCGCTGATCACCCTGGCCAAGGAGCCGACTCTGGCCAACAAGCGTCTGGCTTTCGACCGTCTGCGTAACCGCGACAACGTCGTCAAGCTGTTCAACGTGCTGGGCCCGCGCTTTGCCAAGCGTCCTGGCGGCTACACCCGCATTCTGAAGATGGGCTTCCGCGTGGGCGACAACGCCCCGATGGCCTACATGGAACTGGTTGAGCGCACCGAAGAAGCTGCTGTCGAAGGCGCTGCTGAATAAGCAGCCTGGCGTTCGACGCCCTCAAGCCCGTCACGTGCAAGCGTGGCGGGTTTTTTCTTTGGTCAACGCTTTTGAACGGAGTGATGGGCGCATCAGTGGGTGAGTGAGCGCTCGGCTCGCACACGGCGCGGGGCCTTTTCGACCTTTTTGCGGATGCTACTGGTCAAGCGGGATAAGTTGTGCCATAATAGCTTTCTCTGTCGCGGGGTGGAGCAGTCTGGTAGCTCGTTGGGCTCATAACCCAAAGGTCGTTGGTTCAAATCCGGCCCCCGCAACCAAAATTTGGCGAAAGCCTAGAAAAGCCTGTTGTCTCAGAGCGGCTTTTCGTTTCCAGTGCATGTTGCAGCTTCGGCTGTCAGCATGAAGTCAGAAGTTGCTTCTGGCGCGTCACCTCTGTCGCGGGGTGGAGCAGTCTGGTAGCTCGTTGGGCTCATAACCCAAAGGTCGTCGGTTCAAATCCGGCCCCCGCAACCAAGTTTGAAGGCCCTCGCAAGAGGGCCTTTTTTCGTTGGCGCCGCGTCATCGGCGCAGTGCGCGGCGAGGCGGTCAGCCCGACTGGGCCAGTGCCCGCCCAATCACCAGGCGCTGGATGTCGCTGGCGCCTTCGTAGATCTGACAGACCCGCACGTCCCGGTAAATGCGCTCGACCGGGAAGTCACTGACATAGCCATAGCCGCCGTGGATCTGGATGGCGTCGGAGGCCACTTTCTCGGCCATCTCGGACGCAAACAGCTTGGCCATGGATGCCTCCGTCAGGCAGGGCTGGCCGGCGTCTTTCAGTTGAGCGGCACGCCAGACCATCAAGCGCGCGGCGTCGACCTGGGTGGCCATGTCGGCGAGGCGGAAGCTGACCGCCTGGTGTTCGATGAGTGGCTTGCCGAAGGACTCGCGTTGACGTGCATAGGCGAGGGCGGCTTCCAGCGCGGCGCGGGCCATGCCGATGCACTGCGCAGCGATCCCGATTCGCCCCGCTTCGAGCTGCGACAAGGCGATGCGATAGCCTTCCCCGGGTGCACCGATGAGGGCGTCGAGCGGGACGCGGCAGCTCTCGAAAATGATTTGCGCGGTGTCGCTGGCGCGTTGCCCCAGTTTGTCTTCGACGCGAGCGACGATGTAGCCGGGGGTGGCGGTGGGCACGAGAAAGCAGGAGATGCCTTTCTTGCCTGCGCTCTTGTCGGTGACGGCCAGCACGATGGCGACATCGGCGTGTTTGCCGGTTGTGATGAACTGCTTGACGCCATTGAGCACCCAGTGATCGCCGTCCTGTGTGGCGCTGGTGCGGATGGCCGAAGCGTCGGAGCCCACGTGAGGTTCGGTCAGGCAGAAGCAGCCCAGGGCCTCGCCCTTGGCGAGCGGGACCAGCCAGCGTTGCTTTTGATCTTCGCTGCCGTACTTGGCGGTGATGCCGCAGGGCAGCGAGTTCTGGACGCTCACGATGGTGGAGGTGGCGCCATCACCGGCCGCGATCTCTTCGATGGCCAGCACGAGGCTCATGTAGTCCAGGCCGGCGCCGCCATAGGCCTCGGGCACGGTCATGCCCATGACGCCGAGGGCGCCGAGCTCTCTCAGTGCTTCGGCGGGAAAGGTGTGGTGGCGGTCCCAGTCGGCAGCATGGGGAGCCAGGCGCTCGCGGGCGAAGGCGCGCAGGGTGTCGCGCAGCAGGGTTTGTTCGTGGTTGAGGATCATGGTGCGGGTGCTTTCACAGACGCTCGATGGCGATGGCCGTGGCCTCGCCGCCGCCGATGCACAGGCTGGCCACGCCGCGTTGCAAGCCACGTTGGCGCAGTGCCCCCAGGAGTGTCACGATGATGCGGGCCCCGGAGGCGCCGATGGGATGTCCGAGGGCGCAGGCTCCGCCATGGACGTTGACGCGCTCATGGGGCAGTTGCAGATCGTGCATGGCGGCCATGGTGACCACGGCGAAGGCTTCGTTGATCTCCCACAGGTCCACATCCTGGGTGGTCCAGTTCAGGCGCGTGAGCAGCGCACGCATGGCCCCCACCGGGGCCGTGGTGAACCAGGCTGGCTCTTGCGCGTGGGTGGCGTGGCCGCGGATCACGGCCAGCGGCGTGAGGCCCTGAGCTTGCGCTGCAGACAGGCGCATCAGCACCAGGGCGGCTGCACCGTCGGAGATGGAGCTGGAATTGGCGGCGGTGACGCTGCCGTCCTTGGCGAAAGCCGGTTTGAGCTGGGAGATCTTCTCGATCTGGGCCTTGGGTGGTTGTTCGTCTTGCTGCACCACGGTGTCACCCTGGCGTCCCGCCACGGTCACGGGTGTGATCTCCCAGTTGAAGTGACCGTCACGGATGGCGGCCTGGGCACGGGTGGTGGAGGTCACGGCGTAGGCGTCCTGGGCTTCGCGGGTGAAGCCGTAGTGGCGCGCGCAATCTTCGGCGAAAGTGCCCATGAGGCGGCCCCGGGTGGCGGCGCTGTAGTGGTCTTCCAGGCCATCGAAGAACATGTGGTCGATCATCTGGCCGTGGCCCAGACGCTGGCCGCTGCGCGCCTTGGGGAGCAGGTAGGGCGCATTGCTCATGGACTCCATGCCGCCGACCACGACGGCCTGGGCGCTGCCGGCCAGCAGCAGGTCGTGACCGAGCATGGTGGCCTTCATGCCGGAGCCGCAGACCTTGCTGATGGTGGTGCAGCCGGTGGACAGGGGCAGGCCGGCACCGAGGGAGGCCTGCCGCGCGGGCGCCTGGCCGAGTCCGGCGGGCAGCACGCAGCCCATCAGCACTTCGTCGATGGCTTCAGGGGGGAGCCCGCTGCGGGTGAGGGCGGCGGCGATGGCCTGGGCGCCGAGTTGCGGCGCCGTCAGGCTGGCGAGGCTGCCTTGAAAACCTCCCAAAGGCGTGCGGGCGGCGCTGACGATGACGATGGGGTCGGTGCTGGGGGTGAGTGTGGCGGGCATGAGCGTCTCCTGGGCAAGGATGTGACGAGGCGCCCTGAAGGGCGCATGTCGACGGGGATGTCTGCCAGTATGTCAGCCCATGTGGGTCTGCGAAACCCGGTGCGCATTCGCTTGTGGTGCGCAGGTGGCCCCTGAGGCGGGCAACGTACCGTCTTCCGTCCTCAGGCTCCCGCTTGGGCGCTCAGCGCACTGTGCTTGGAGATCAGCTTGAGGTGTGTCGGCTTTGCCAACGCTGCAGGGCGCCGCCCACCAGCATGGCAGGGACGAACAGCCAGGTCTCGCTGTTGCCGGACAGGATGGTGGCCAGGGCAGGGCCGGGGCAGTAGCCGGCCAGCCCCCAGCCGATGCCGAACAGCGCAGCGCCGCCGAGCAGTTTGCGGTCGAGCTGGGTCAACGTGGGCAGGTGGAAGCGATCGCCGTACAGGGGCACTGGACGGCGCAGGACGAAGCGGAAGGCCACGAGGGTGACCATCACCGCACCACCCATGACAAAGGCCAGGCTGGGGTCCCAATTGCCGGCCAGATCAAGGAAATCGAGCACCTTCAAAGGGTTGGTCATTTCAGCCACGGCCAGGCCGAGGCCGAACACGACACCGGCCACCAGGCTCACAAGGGGTTGCATCATGATGAGTTTCTCAGGGGGGCTCACAGGCCGAGCAGGTGGCGGGTGAGGAAGACGGTCGCGATGCCGGTGACCATGAAGACGCCGGTTGCGGCCAGCGAGCGTAACGAGAGACGGCCCAAGCCGCACACGCCGTGGCCGCTGGTGCAGCCGTTGCTCAGGGAGGTGCCATAGCCGACCAGCAGTCCGGCCACGATCAGCAGCACGGGGGAGATGTCGGCGCGAGGGTTGGCCGTGCGGCCGGTGAGCGTGAACCAGGCCCAGCTACCGCCAACCATGCCGAGCAGGAACAACAGGCGCCACAGCCAGAGACGGCGGGCCTGGTGGGTGCGCCAGGCATCGATCAGGCCGTGCGCGATGTTGCTGATGCCGGCGATGCGGCCCGTGCCCGCCAGCAGCACCACGGCCGAGGCACCGATCAGCAGGCCGCCGATCAGTCCGGTAACAGGGGTGAAATTGCTCATGTGAAAGAAATACAGGAAACCAGGAAACCGGCAGGCCGTTGTGGCAGCCTGCCGGTGTGTCAGAGTTTGAGGCTCAGCGGGTGAGCTTTAGAACTTCCATCCATAAGACACGCCGATGATGTCTTCCTTCAGGCGGATGTTGGCATCACCACCGCCATAGCCATCAGGAATGGCGCTCGTGCCCTTGACGGTCTTCTCGAAAGCGTGGGTGTAGTGGGCACTCCACTCGCTGTTGGCGCTGGCCTGCCAGGTGAAGCCGGCGGTCAGGTGGTCCTGCACCACACCGGGGGCCAGAACGTTGAGGAAAGCCTCACTCTTGGGGATGGGCTGGGTGGCGTGGCTGTAACCGGCGCGCAGGGTCCAGGCGTCGTTGAGCTGGTGGATGACGCCGAGCTTGACCACCTTGACGTCTTTCCAGCCGAAGCCGGGGCCGTTGGTGGAGCCCAGGAGCTGGCCCTGAGCCGTCAGCTGGCTCAACGGGTTGCCGACCGACTTGACATCACTCAGTTCGATCACCTGGTAGTCGAGGCCCAGGGTCCAGTCTTTGGCAGGTTGCCAAGAGACACCCACGCCGTAGTTGGCGGGGATGTCAAAGCCACCTTGCTCGGCGAACAGGCCTTTGTACTTGTCGAAACGACCCTGGATCTTGGACGCCCAGGTGGCGCCTAGGCGCCATTGCGGGGCGATCTGGCCGATCCAGCCCAGGCGCACGCCGACGCCGTTCGAGGTGTCGGTGCCCTGATTGTGGACGTTGCCGGAGGACTCGCTGGCAGCCGGCTGAGCGAAGGGAGTGAGGCCGCGGATAGAGAAGCGTTGATGCGCGAGGTTCAAGGCCGCGCCGAACACGTGATCGGACGTCGCTTTCCAGGCCACCGAAGGCGAGATGAACAGCTGCTCCAGGTTCATCTTGGTGGGGCCTTGCTCGCCGAAGCCGCCGAAACCGAAAGGACTGGTGTTGTAGCTGGTGTTCATGCCACCGTTGCCGTACACGGCCAAGCCCACGCTGAGCTGTGGGTTGATCTGGCGGGTATAGCCGAACTCAGGGATCAGGAAGAGGTCACGACCGTCAGCGCTGTATTTGCCGTTCAGTCCTGCGCCGTTGCCGGTGATCTCGGCACCACGGCTTGGATTGAACAGGTTCACGCCGACATCCAGACGATCACCCGTGAAGGCCGTGCCGGCCGGGTTGGTGGCGGCGGTCAGGCCGTCTTGCGGCAAGGCGATGCCCACGCCAGCGATCGCTTGCGATTTGACGCCGTAGCCGTGCGAGAAGTAGCCGTTGGTGGCCAGGGCCGATTGCGGCAGGGCGGTCGCGCAGAGGGCAGCGAAGGCGGCGGCACGCAAGGGCGAAGCGGGGAAGAGCTGGGACATGAACGTCATCCTCTGGGAGCTTGTACGGGTACGGGTTGGGGTGTCGAGGGCCCGACTGTACCGACAATGCGTCATGTCACGAACGACGATTTCGCAATGTCTTTATGCGCTAAGCGCATAAAGCAAGCTTGGAGCGAGGAGGGAATGTTTCAAGGCGCCGGGGGGCGTTGTTCCTTGGCCAGCAGCTTGTCCACGCGGGCCTGGGCGCGGTTGCGCACCAGGAAGCGCTCCAGACTGGTGACATCGGCCATCAGGTGATCGGCTTGCAGGGTGCAACGGCTCAGGCGGCTGGCTTGCTGGGCGGGCGCGAGCTGGCTCCAGCGGCCCTCTGCCGCCTTGAGCATCTGGTCCGCTTCAGGGTTGCGCAGGCCTTTTTTGTAGGCCACGCCGATGAAGACGAACCCGTGTTCAGTGTCTTTCAGGATCGCCTGGTTGCGCTTGTCAGAGGGGGGCTGCTTGAGGTGTTGCACCACGCGGTCCTTGAAGCCAGCGGTGCAGTCCGAGGCTTCAAGGTAGAAGGCCGCGTCGCTGGAGGGCTGCGCGGCAAGCGCGCTGGCCGTCAAGGTCAGGCTGGCAAGGAGCAGGCTCAGGAGGCGCATGGCAGGGGGTGATCAGAGTGACGAACATGGTATTGAACGCGCAGCCTGGGTGCCCGGTGGACATGCGCAGAACGCTAGCTGGCCTTGACGTGACATTCGCGGCGCAACAGCGCCAAGGCGTTCTGGATACCGTCGTCCACGTCGCGAGTCAGGGTGGTTGTGGCTTCGTCGAGGAAACCGTGCCACAGCTTGAGGTAGTCGGCCTGGTAGGCCACCGGAGCGTGGGCCTGGATGTACTGGGTGGCCAGCTCCGGGTTCAGCCCGCTCTTGCGGATCTTGCGGATCAGGGTGCCGGCGGTGCGATCGGTCAGCAAGGTCTTGGGCGGGCTACCTGCGGCCACAGACAGGAAGAGGGTGAGCAGCGCAGGCTCATCGTCGTTTCCGGCGGTGATTTTTTTCCAGGTGGCCGACGCACTGCGCTCGTGCTGGTCAACTTCGGCCAGGCCGCTGTTCAGCCAGAAATAGCGGCCCATGAAGGCCGGGGTCTGCTGGAAGAGCTTGCGGATGGGCACGGCTGCATCGAGCATTTTCGGCAGGTCGGCCAGCAGGCTTTGGCGCACCTCTTCCACGACCGGGTGCAGCGGGGCGGGCAGCTCGGGCGGCACGGTGATGCGCAGGGCGCTGGCGTCGCTGCCATGGCGTTGGCGCAACTTGAGCACGATGTGGCCCAGGGCGCGCCAGTCGGGCATTTCGGTGTGACCGGTGCTCAGCACCAGCAAGGCGGTGCGGATGACGGCTTCGGCCTCGGGCCCGGCGTCGGTCAGCTCGTCGTCGTCCAGGCCCAGGTCGTCGGCCAGCCACATGGCGGCTTCCATCAGCTGGGCGGCGTGGCTGCGGCGTGCCAGCTCGGTCCGGTAGTCGGCCAGGGGGCGCAGGGTCCACTTGGCCAGTTGCGGGATGTGGACGTCGGAGAACTCCTGGCGCTCGTTCATGCCGAAGTGGCTGGTCTGCGGCATGACGATGAGCCGCTTGAGCATGTCCGAGCCGCCTTTGGAGCGCGACAGGAAGCTGTGGTCGCGCAGCGATTCGGCGGCACGGCGCAGGTCGCCCTGGCAGCTGTCTTCGAGATACAGGCTCACGAGGTTGACGATGCGGTCGCGGGCGCGCTCAAGCTCGGGGCGCAGGAACTCGCTGCCGAAGTAGGCGGCGATCTGCACCATGCCTTTGGGCGCGCTGCGGGCGATGTCGTCGAGCTTGGCCTGGTTGATCAGGCCGTGCTGCACGCCGTACTGCAGGGCTTTTTCGAAGAACGGCCGGGCGTCGTACAGCGAGACGCCAGCGGGTGGGGCGAGCGGGGTGTCCGACATCAGATGGCCGATTCGTCGTCCGAGTCCAGCACCACGGTGGTGACGCGTCCGAAATCGGTCTCGCTGGTTTCCACCTTGTTGCCGTCTTCGTCCTCGTCGTCCTCGAATTCGGGGCGACCGGACTCGAAGGCCCGCACTTTGGCGCGCAGCACCAGCAGCATCTCGGTGAACAGGTCGGGGCACTCGTAGCGCATCAGCCAGGCCAGCTCCATCCAGTCCTGGTCGGCGACTTCGTCGTGGTCGAGCACGGGGCGGGCGTAGGCCGAGGCCATCAGATCGCTCTCGCTGAGGATCTCGCCATCGTCGTCGACCGCGTCAAAGCGGCCGGTGCGGGCGAAGGCCTCGATGCGGCTCCACTTTTCGGAGAAGTAGTTGGCCAGGGCCTCGGCGCCGCCTTCGATGGCGGCCAGGGCGTTGAGGAAGGCCAGCGGGTCGGCGTCTTCACGGAAGATCACCGAGTTGACCATGCCGCGCAGGTGCGTGTGGCTGAGGTCTTTGTAGCGCTTTTCGATCACGACGGCGCGGGCGAACTGCTCGGGCGTGATGACGAGGTTGACGACCGACTCCTTGGAGGTGTCGAACTCGCGGATCACGGCCAGCACGTCCTTGGGCGGCAGCTGGTCGAGCACGACCATCAGGGCGCCGTCGCCTTCGGTGTCGGCCAGTTCGGCCAGGGCCGATTCGGCACCGACGATGTCACCGGCGGCGATCAGGCTCTGGGTTTTCGTGATGAGGGCAAGGTGTTGGCTCATGTCTCAGTCCTTGCGGTCGAAGCCTTGGTCGGACAGCCAGTCGGCGCCGGCTTCGTCGCGGGCGCGCTGGTCGGCGTCGTCGCCATCGTCGTCTTGGTCTTCGTCGGCGTCTGCGCGGTCTTCATCGTCCGTGTCGTCGCCGCCCTCGTCGCTGGCGCGACCGGGCCGGGCGTGCATGTACTCCAGCGCGGCGGCCAGGGTCATGAACCAGGGGCCGGCGGGCTCGGTCAGGATGGTGTCGACCAATTCTTGTGCCCAGGGCGCCAGCTCCACGGCGTCGGCGATGGCGTCCCAGTCGGGCAGGTCGTCGGCGTCCTGGCAGATCAGGTGTTCGAGCACGGCCGGCTGCACGAAGCGGAAGGCCTGGTGGAAGACCACTGCCACCATCTCGGGGCTGATCTCGATCATCTTGACCAGGAAGCCGAGTTCCTGGCGCTTTTCGGCCAGACGTTGGCGCAGCACGCCACGGCCCTCGGAGTCGGAGGTCAGGTCGTCCAGTTCAGCCTGGTAGGCCGAGCGCAGTTGCAGGAAGAAGGGGGAGAGGCTCACGTCGGGGTCAGATCAGGGTGCGGAAATAGGCTTGCCAGATGTCTTGCGCGGTGTCGAGCGGGTCATCGAGCAGGTTGCGACGCCGATTGTCGTCGTAGGCCTGGCGCCTGTCCGGGTCGGACAGCACGTCGTAGGCCTGTTGCACGGCCCGAAAACGGGCCGGTGCATCGGGCGAGGGGTTGCGGTCAGGGTGGTACAGCGCCGCCTGCTGGCGAAAGGCCTTCTTGATCTCGGCCAGAGGGGCGCTGGGGGCCACCCCGAGGGCGGCGTAGTGGTCACTCATGCGCTGGGCGCGTCGTCCGTGTCCGGGGCGAGGGCGTCGGCCAGGGTCGCGTCACGACGGGGGGCGTGCTTTTCGAGGGCGGTGCCAACGGCGCGCTTGAGCTTGTCCATGGCGCCGTGGATGGCTTGGTGGGCGCTGCCGGCATGGTCCTTGACGACCACGGGCTGCAGGCCCTTGACATGGGCTTCCAGCGTGCAGTGGATGTCGTCCTTGTTGGCCTTGGCATGGCTGTTGGCATCGGCCAGGTGGGCTTCCACGCGGGTGATGTGTTCGCCAAAGCGGTGCAGCTCGTCCTGGGCCAGGGTTTCGAGGTACTCGGCCGTGCGGACGCCGCCGTCGATGTTCTTGTCGGTGTGCAGCAAAACTTGCATGGAGGACTCTTTCTGATTCGAGGAAAACAGGGTAAGTATGGGCCAAATGCAGGTCAACGCCAGGGGGCGCTGGTCTCGATCAGGTCCTGGAGCCGACGTTCGAGTGTTTGCAGGGCGGGCGCCAGGCTGTCGTCGTGGGCGTCGATGGCATCTTCCAGGTCGCCGGCGGCATCCATCAGGTCGAGGGCGCACAGGAAACCGGCGCTGCTGCGCAGGGTGTGCATGCGCCGGGCCGCTTTCACGCGGTCGCCTGCGTCCAGATCGGCGCGGGTTTGAGCGATGGCATCGGCGTACTCGGCCACGAACATTTTGAGCAGGTCGAGGAACATCTCACGGTCATCGCCCAGACGCTGGGCGGCGCGCTTGCGGTCGATGCCCGGAATGTCGGGGAACTCCGGCCGTTCGGGGGGCATCTCGGTCTGGGCGGCAGGGAGGGGCGTGGCGGTGGGTTTCGGGGGGATCCAGGCGGCCAGCACGACGGCCATCTGGTCCAGGTCCATGGGCTTGGGCAGCACGTCGTTGGCGCCGGCCGCGCGGGCGGCCGCTTGCTGGTCGTCGCGCACCCCGGCGGTGAATGCAATGATGGGCAAGTTGCACAGGCCCAGTTCTTCACGGATCAGGCGCGTGGCGGTCAGGCCATCCATCACGGGCATCTGCACGTCCATGAGCACGGCGTCGAAACCTTGCGGGCGGGTGCGCAGAATCTGTACCGCTTGCTGACCATCGGCAGCCAAGGTGGCGTGCGCGCCTTCCAGGCGCAGAGCGCGTTCGACCAGGTCGCGGTTCATGGCGCTGTCGTCGACCACCAGCAACTGGGCACCGATCAGGCGCGGGCCCGAGGCGGCCGCTGAGGGCGGCGCGCGCAGGGTATCGATCGCGTCGGAGCTGGCGCGTTGCAGCGGCAGCGCGAACCAGAAGGTGCTGCCGTGGCCGGCCTCGCTGCGTACGCCGATTTCGCCGCCCATCAACTCGACCAGGCGCTTGCAGATGGACAGGCCCAGGCCAGTGCCACCAAAGCGGCGGCCAATGCCGCCATCGGCCTGCATGAAGGGGGCAAACAGGCGATCGATCGCCTCCGGGGTGATGCCGATGCCGGTGTCGCTCACCTCGAATCGCAGGCGCAGGTCGTGGGGGGTCTCGTCGCTGACGCGCACGGTGACGGTGACCTCGCCGCGCTCGGTGAACTTGATGGCATTGCCGGTCAGGTTGAAGAGCACTTGCTCCAGGCGCAGGCCATCGCCCAGCAGAGGCCCCAGCGGGGTGGTGGGTGTGACCAGGCGCAGCGTCAGGCCCTTGGCACGGGCGAGTTGGCCCATCAGGCTGTCGAGGTTGGCCAGCAAGCTGGCGAGGTCAAAGGGCCGCGGCTCCAGTCTCAGTTGACCTGCTTCGATCTTGGAGAGGTCGAGCACGTCGTTGAGAATGGCCAACAGCGACTGGCCGGCCGTGCGGATGCGGGCCACCATGTCGCGCTGGTGCTCGGGCAGGGGCTCGCGCTCGAGCACCTGGGCCAGGCCCAGCACGGCGTTCATGGGGGTGCGGATCTCGTGGCTCATGTGCGCCAGGAATTCGCTCTTGGCGGCATTGGCGGCATTGGCGGCCTCGGTCGCTTCGCGCAGTTCGCGTTCGTGGCGCTTGCGCTCGCTGATGTCTTCGACGATGAACAGGTGGCGTGGCGCATCGGAGGTGTCCACCTGGATGGGGGCGCCTGTCACGCTGGCCCACACGACCGTGCCGTCGGGACGCACATAACGCTTGGTGAAGGTGTGACTGGCCAGACGCCCCGACTTCAGGGCCGCGATGTGCGTCTGCGAGAGCTGATGGTCATCGGGGTGGGTGTAGCGCAGGGGATCGGCGCCGATCAGATCCTCGGGCGGCACCCCGATGATGTCGGCCAGGCGGCGATTGGCCTCCAGCAGCAGCCCGGTTTGGGAGTCGACCAGGGCCACACCCAGTGGCGCCTGCTCGAAAATGACGCGAAAGCGCGACTCGGCGAGCTGGCGTGCCCGCAGGGTCTGCACTTCCTGGCGCTGGTGGGAGCGGCGCCACGCCTGGAAGGCCAATGAGTAGACCAGCAGCAGGCCCAGGCCCATCACGATGCTGGTGGCCCAGGCCATGTTGCGGATGCCGGCATAGGCTTCGCGTTCATCGATCTCGGCCAGCATCAACCAAGGGGTGCCTTGCACGGCCGAGGCGTAGGCCAGCACGGGCACGTCGCGGTAGTCCCGCCCGCCTGACAAGATGCCGCGCTCGCCTTGTGCGGCACGTCCGGCCGGCAGGGTGGGGGTGTTCAGGGGCTCGGTCAGGGACAGCTCGGCCTGCGCACGGTGACGCAGCGGCGTCACGAAGCGCACCTGAGCGTCATCGCGCCGCACCAGATAGGTTTCTGCCGTGCGGGTGGGCACGGGCCAGGTGCTCACCAAGGGGTAGAGGGTCTTGGCGGCGCTCCAGCTCAGGTACGCCACGCCCAGGGTGCCTTGGGGGCCAGGGCCGATGGGCGCAAGCACGCCGAACTGCACGGTGCCTTGCCAGGTGCGGTGCAGGTCAACCAGCTCGATGCGCGGGCGACGCAGGACGTCGGCAATCAGGGCAGTGTGGGGTGCGAGGTCGACTTGGCCGGCGACAAAGGCTGGACGCCCCTGCGCGTCGAGCACGGCCATGCCTTGCCAGCCTTTGACGCGCACGCCATCGCGGGCCACGGTCTGCATCTCGGCCAGCAACGGGTCGTTGCCGTTTGGGCTGGACAGCCACCGCGCAAAGAGGGCTTCCAGCTGCGAGTGGCCGGAGAAGGTCACGCGCGCATCGGTGCGGATTTCGCCCAGAAGGTCTTCGATTTGCTGGGTCTTCTGCTCGGCAATGACGGTGAGGGTGCGATGGGTTTCGCGGCGGATTTCATCGGCCAGCGACCGATAGGCGAACACCCCCATGGCCCCGATCAGTCCCGTGAGCAGCAGCAAGGGCAGCGCCAGGCGCAAGCGCTGGCGCAGGGTCTCCTTGGCGATGGGCTGGGGCGTGGCGCGGGCAGGGCTCATGGTGACCGTGTCAACGCGGTTGGGGGCGCCAGGGGGCGCCGACCGCTTCACGGGCGGGTGGCCTGCACCAGGCACTCTGACAGCTTGTCAAAATGCGTCAGGGCCGCCGAGGTCAGCTCGACCTGCTTGCGGCGGGCGTCTTCGGTGTCGGCCAGGGTGATCCAGCCCTTGGCGCGCATGGACTTCAGGCGCGAATGCAGGGTGGCCGGGGAGCCGAGTTCACTGGTGCCGATCAGGTCGCGCACGCACAGACGCTGCTGGGCCTGGTTGGTGCGTGCGACCAACTGCAGGATCTGCTCTTCCAGCGGGTCGAGCGGCGGCAAGCTGGGCAGACCACGTACGGCTTCGGCCAGCTTCAAAAAACGCAGGTAAATGTCGGCGGGACGGGTCACGACGGGGGTCCTTGTTCGGGGGAGCAGATCTGGGGCCCTTGATTTATGATAGATACCCTCTAGCGTATATATTTTATGACAATCCTGTCACAAATTCGGCTGCACTTGGGCATGGTCCTGGTCACCTTTGTCGCCTTCTTGACGATGGTGGGGGTCAATGAGGTGCTGTTCAGGACGGTTGAGTTTATACCCGGCATCAACTGGGTTTATCTGCCGGCAGGGGTCCGGCTGTTGGCGACCTTGTTGTTCGGCTTGTCTGGCGCGATCGGGCTCTTGTTGGCGAGTTGGTGCGCCAGTTTCTGGATCTTCTTTCCCGACGATTTTCCCCGTGCCTTCGTGGGCGGGATCATCGCGGCTGTGGCGCCCTACATCGTGTACGTCATGGCGCGGCGTTTTTTTGGCTTGCGCGGCAGCTTGGCCAATCTGACGGCAGGCAAGCTGCTGATCTGTATCGTGGGGTATTCGGTGGCCAGCCCCTTGATGCACCACATCTGGTTCCATTTGCGCGACCCGGTGGGGCACGATTGGTCGGGATTTTTCGTGATGGCGACGGGCGATTTCCTGGGTTCGGTCGTGGTGTTTTACACCATCAAACTGGCACTTAACCGCTGGATGCCGCCCCGGGCCGCTGGCACCCCGCACCCTCGCTGAAGGCGAGGGGTGCGGGCCATCGCGTTTACGCTGGCAGGAACGGATAGTCGGTGTAGCCGTGCGGGCCGCTGCCGCCGTAAAAGCCTGTGTCGGCAAAGGCCTCGTTCAGCGGGGCGTTTTCCTTCAGGCGGCGCACCAGATCCGGGTTGCACAGGGCGGGGCGACCAAAGGACACCAAGTCGGCGTGATCGCTGGTGACCGCTTCTTGCGCCATCGCGTTGGAGTAGCCGTTGTTGACCATCCAGACGCCGCTGTAGAGCTTGCGCAGGGCGTCGTAGTCGAACGGGGCGTTGTCACGCGGGCCACCGGTGTGGCCTTCGACCACGTGCAGGAAGACCGGGTGCAGCTTCTCCAGCTCACGCACCACGTACTCGAACAGCGGCTGCGGGTTGCTCTCGCTGGAGTCATTGACGGGCGAGACGGGCGACAGGCGGATGCCCACGCGGTCGGCACCGATTTCGGCGGTGACGGCGGTCATCACTTCCAACAGGAAGCGGGCACGGTTTTCGATGCTGCCGCCGTACTGGTCGGTGCGCTTGTTCGAGCCGTCGCGCAGGAAGGCGTCGATCAGATAGCCGTGGGCGCCGTGGATTTCCACGCCGTCAAAGCCAGCGTCGATGGCATTGCGGGCAGCGGTGCGGAAGTCGTTGACCACGCCGGCGATCTCGGCCGTTTCCAGCGCACGCGGCAAGGAGCAATCGACCATGCCCTGGCCGGCCACGAAAGTCTTAGCCTTGGCGGCAATGGCCGACGGGGCCACCGGGGCCTGCTCACCCGGCTGGTAGGCGGTGTGCGACATGCGGCCGGTGTGCCACAGCTGCACGAAGATCTTGCCGCCCTGGGCGTGAACGGCATCCGTCACCTTGCGCCAGCCGGCCACCTGTTCGGCAGTGTGCAGGCCGGGGGTGTTGGGGTAGCCCTGGGCGGTGGCCGAGACCTGGGTGGCTTCGGCAATGATCAGGCCCATGCTGGCGCGCTGGGTGTAGTACTCGACCGTCAGCGGGCCGGGCACGTTGCCGGCTTCGGCGCGGCTGCGGGTCAAGGGGGCCATGACCACGCGGTTGGCCAAGGTGGTGGGGCCCAATTGGAAGGGCTGGAACAGGTCGCTCATGCAAAGGTCTCCGTGGAAGAAAAAAATCAAGGACGCAAGAGGTGGTCGAGCATCAGCGCGACCGTGTCCTTGAGGGCTTGGGTGTGGTGTTCGATCTTCATGCGCAGCAGCGCCCCTTCCCAGGCATCCCAGAAGAAAGTGGCCAGGGTGTCGGCATCGACATCGCTGCGCACACTGCCTTCGGCCTGGGCGCGGCGCAGCAGCTCGGCCAGGCGCGTGCGCCAGCCCGCCAGCGCGGTGTTGAGCACGCCGCAGCACAGGGCGCTGGTTTCGGCCACTTCCGCGGCGAAATTGCCCACCAGGCAACCCTGACAGCCTTGTTGTTCGTGGTGCGCAATGAAACGAGTGAAAACGTGGCGGACCGCGTCCACCGCCGGGGCGGGGGCGTCTTGCAGGCAGCGTTCCCAGGACTCGTCGACCCACTGCGCGTAGTGCGCGATGATCGCGGCGGCAAAGGCGTCCTTGCTGTCGAAGTGGTTGTAGAACGAGCCTTTGGGGACGCCGGCCTGGTCGGTGATTTGCTGGATGCCGGTGGCGTGATAGCCGCAGCGGGTGAACAGCTGGTAGCCCGCCTCGGTGAGGCGACGGGGGATGTCGGTTTTGTCTGCGGTGCGGGCCATGGGGTGAATAATATGACCAGTCGTCTTAAATTGCAAATGGGGGTGAAATTGGGGGGATGAAGCCCGGGCGCCCACAGGGTTTCCGTGGGTTTCCGACCTATGCTTGTCATCTTGATCCTGGAACATCTGACATCTTTGGCCCAACCAACCTCTGCGATGACGAATCTCTCCCTGCCTACCGCCAAGCCCGACGCGCTCACAGGTGACGCCCAGCATCCCAACGACGTGTTCGGGCGGCTGTTCCGTGCGTGCGAGCATTTGCCGGCTGTGCGCTGTGCGGTGGTCCATCCTTGTGACGCGGACTCTTTGGGTGGGGCCGTGGCTGCGGCCCTGCGTGGGCTGATCGAGCCGGTGCTGGTGGGGCCACAGGCCAAGATCCGGGCCGTGGCCAAGGAGGGTGGCTGGGACCTGTCACCTTGGCGCATCGTCGATACCGAGCACAGCCACGAGGCGGCCGATGTGGCCGTGGCCCTGGCGCGCTCTGGCGAGGTCCAGGCTTTGATGAAGGGCAGTCTGCACACCGATGAGCTGATGGCGGCGGTTGTGGCCTCGACCACCGGTTTGCGCACGGCGCGGCGCATCAGTCACGTGTTCGTGATGGACGTGCCCGCTTACCCGCGCATGCTGCTGGTGACAGATGCGGCGGTCAACATCGCTCCCACCATCCGCGACAAGGTCGACATCGTGCAAAACGCCATCGACCTGGCGCACGTGCTGGGTGTGCCCGAGCCCAAGGTGGCCATCCTGGCGGCGGTGGAAATGGTCAACCCTGAGATGCAGGCCACCATCGATGCGGCCATGCTGTGCAAGATGGCCGATCGCGGTCAGATCACGGGGGGCCTCGTCGACGGGCCGCTGGCCTTTGACAACGCCGTGAGCGTGGAGGCGGCGCGTACCAAGCACATCGAGTCCAAGGTGGCGGGCCTGGCCGACATCCTGGTGGTGCCCAACATCGAGGCGGGCAACATGGTCGCCAAGCAGCTGCAGTATCTGGCCGGGGCCGACAGCGCCGGCATCGTGCTGGGCACGCGGGTGCCCATCGTGTTGACCAGCCGGGCCGACTCGGTGCGCATGCGCCTGGCGTCCACGGCGGTGCTCAAGTTGGTGGCGCATGCGCGTGCGCAAGCGGCGGCCGCGGCCCTGGCCGAGTGACGAAAGGGCCCTGACGATGACGACCGACGCCATTGCGGTGCTCAATGCAGGCTCGTCGAGCCTGAAGTTCTCGGTGTTCACGGCGCGGATTTTCCGCCACCTGTTTCATGGGCAGATCGAAGGCATCGGCACGGCGCCCCACCTGAAGGTCTGCAATGTGCGCGGCGAGGTGCTGCTCGACGAGCAGTGGTCTGGCGATACGGGGTTTGACCACGAGGCGGCCCTGGCCCACCTCTTGAAAATCATGCCGCAGTTCCTGCACCGGATCGAGGTGGTGGCGGTGGGGCACCGCATCGTGCACGGTGGCGTGGCCTTTCAGGCGCCGGTGGTGCTGACGCCCGACGTGGTGGAGCGGTTGGCGCAATTGGTGCCGCTGGCGCCACTGCACCAGCCGCACAACCTGGCGCCGGTGCGCGCGCTGATGAAGCTGGCGCCCCGCATTCCTCAGGTGGGGTGCTTCGATACGGCCTTTCACACCAGTGCGCCCGAGGTGTCGCAGCGCTTTGCGCTGCCGCGCGAGTTCCACCATGCGGGCGTGCAGCGCTATGGCTTCCATGGCCTGTCGTACGAGTACATTGCCTCGCGCCTGCCGCAGGTGGACCGGCACGCGGCCAAGGGCCGCACCGTGGTGCTGCACCTGGGCAATGGCGCCAGCATGTGCGCATTGCAGCACGGACGCAGTGTGGCCAGCACCATGGGCTTCACCGCGCTGGACGGGCTGCCCATGGGCACCCGCTGCGGCAACATCGATCCGGGCGTGCTGCTGTGGTTGATGGACGAGCGGGGCCTGGATGCCCGCCAGATCGAGACCCTGCTCTACAAGCAATCGGGCCTGCTGGGGGTTTCGGGCCTGTCTTCGGACATGCGCACCCTGCTGGCCAGTGACCACGCGGCGGCGCGCGAGGCCATCGATCTCTACGTGTACCGCATCCAGCGCGAGCTGGGCTCGCTGGCGGCAGCCTTGGGCGGGCTGGACAGCCTGGTCTTCACCGCTGGCATTGGCGAGCACGCGTCGGCCATCCGCGCGCGCGTCTGCCACGACGCGGCCTGGCTGGGGGTGACGCTGGACGAGGGCGCCAACACGCACGGACCCGCCGAGTCGGGGCAGCCGTACCGCATCAGCCGGGCGGACAGCAGGGTCAGTGTTTGGGTGATTCCGACCAACGAGGAGCTGATGATTGCGCGCCACACCCGCCTGCGGGTGCCTGACTTCCGTCAGCAGGGCAGCGAGCGCCTGATTCAGCCTGTGGAAGCCACCTCCGCCTGAGCCCCCAGGCGCTACAATTTCAAGTTCGATGAGCGCCACACGGGTGGCGACACCTTTGAGAAGGATTCCCCCCCATGTCGATGGACGATCGCGACGGCAAGATCTGGATGGACGGCAAGATGGTGGAGTGGCGCGACGCCAAGATCCACGTGCTGACCCACACGCTGCACTATGGCTGCGGCGCTTTCGAAGGCGTGCGCGCCTACAAGACCGACAAGGGCACCGCGATTTTCCGTCTGCGTGAGCACACCGAGCGTCTGTTCAACAGCGCCAAGATCCTGCGCATGCCCATGCCCTTCAAGCTTGACGAGCTGATGCAGGCGCAGATCGACGTGATCAAGGCCAACAACCTGGAAAGCGGCTACCTGCGTCCGCTGATCTGGCTGGGCTCCGAGAAAATGGGCGTCAGCCCCAAGGGTGCCAAGGTGCACGCCATGGTCGCGGCCTGGCCCTGGGGCGCCTACCTGGGTGAAGACGGCATGAACCGCGGCATCCGCGTCAAGACCTCCAGCTTCACCCGCCACCACGTCAACATCACGATGACGCAGGCCAAGTCGGTGAGCAACTACACCAACTCCATCCTGGCCAACCTCGAAGCCACCGAAGACGGCTACGACGAAGCCCTGCTGCTGGACACCGCTGGTTTTGTCTCCGAAGGCTCGGGCGAGAACGTGTTCGTGGTCAAGGAAGGCGTGGTCTACACCCCCGACCTGTCGGCTGGCGCCTTGAACGGCATCACCCGCAAGACCGTGACGGCGATCTGCAAGGACCTGGGTCTGGAGCTCAAGGAAAAGCGCATCACCCGCGACGAGATCTATATCGCCGACGAGGCCTTCTTCACCGGCACCGCCGCTGAAGTGACCCCGATCCGTGAGCTCGACCGTGTCCAGATCGGCGAGGGCACCCGTGGCCCCATCACCGAGAAGATCCAGTCGGCCTACTTCGACATCGTCTATGGCCGCAACGCCAAGTACGCTGACTGGCTGACCCTGGTCTGATTGCCGAGGATCTGGAACATGAGCACGAACGCACAATCTCCCAAGGCTGTGGTGGAAGTGGGCGCGGCCGATCTGCAAGGACCGGGCGTGGTGTTTTGCCCCAACCCCAAGCAGGCGCTGTGGAGCAACCACCCCCGCGTCTACATTGATGTGGTGGCCACCGGCGAAGGCAAGTGCCCGTATTGCGGCACCGTCTACAAGCTCAAAGACGGCGAGCACGTGCACGCGCACTGAGGTGCCAGGCTGCTGAATGTGCTGGTGCAAGCCCGGGTACGCCCCGGGCTTTGTTGTTTCTGATCCGCTGCGATCTGCTTTATCCCTGTCAGGAGCTGACCATGGCTGAGGTGCTCTCCGATCTGTACACCCTGCAGACTTTGCCTGAGCTGTTGGCGTGGCGGGTACGCCTGACGCAGCACAGCGCCGCCTACCGACATTTCGATACCGCGAGCCAGAGCTGGGTGACGCTGGACTGGGCGCAGGTGGCGCAGCGGGTGAGCCAGTGGTCAGCGGCCTTGCAGGCCATGGACCTGCCGCAGGGTGCGCGCGTGGCCATCTTGCTGCCCAATGGGCTGGATGCCATCAGCATCGACCTGGCCACCTTGGTGCAGGGCGGGGCCCCCGTGCCCCTGCACGCCATCGACAACCCGGCCAGCATCGCCTACATCCTGTCCGACAGTGCGGTCGCGCTGCTGGTGGTGCAAAGCCTGGACCAGTGGCAGGCCATTGCCGGGGTCGGCACCGACCTGCCGGCCTTGCGTGCGGTGGTGGTGTGTGACAACGTTGTGCCCGAAGTGCCCGTGTCGTCCGGCCCCCGTTTGCTGAGCCTGCGTGACTGGTTGGCGGGCGGCGCAGCGCCTGCAACGGTGCGTGCGCCGGTGGCCCCGAAGGCCGATGACCTGGCCGCCATCGTCTACACCTCGGGCACCACCGGCAAGCCCAAGGGCGTGATGCTCACCCACCGCAATGTGATGAGCAACGTCAAGGCGGTGATGTCGGTGATCCAGCCGCAGCCTGAAGACGTGTTCCTGTCCTTCCTGCCGCTGTCGCACACCTTCGAGCGCACCGCCGGCTACTACCTGCCCATGGCGGCGGGTGCCTGTGTGGTGTACGCCCGTTCGGTGGCGCTGTTGAGCGAAGACCTGCGCACCGTGCGGCCCACCGTGCTGGTGTCGGTGCCGCGCATCTACGAGCGGGTGCAGGCCCGTTTGCAAGAGGTGCTGGCCACCTCGCCCCTGAAAGCGCGCTTGTTTGCCTGGACCGAGGCGGTGGGGTGGCGGCGTTTTTACCGTCAGCAAGGCCTGCCGGTGCCGTCTTCCCCGTGGTCGGTGTTTGATGGGCTGGTCTGGCCGTTGCTCGACAAGTTGGCCGCGCAGCCTTTGCTGGCGCAGTTTGGCGGACGCCTGCGCGTGGCCGTGAGTGGCGGGGCACCCTTGTCGCCCGCCGTGGCGCGTTGCTTCCTGGGTGTGGGCATGCCGCTGGTGCAGGGCTATGGCATGACGGAGACCTCGCCCGTGGTGGCCTGCAACCTGCCGAGTGACAACGATCCGGCCACGGTGGGGCGCGCCTTGCCGGGTGTGGAGGTGCGCATCGGCGAGAACCGCGAACTGCAGGTGCGCGGGCCCAGTGTGATGAAGGGCTACCTGAACCGCCCGGAGGACACGGCCAAGGTGCTGTCGGCCGAGGGTTGGCTGGGCACCGGCGACCAGGCGGCGATCGAGCAGGGGCGCATCCGCATCCTGGGTCGCATCAAGGAGATCATCGTCACCTCGACCGGTGAGAAGGTGCCACCCGGTGACCTGGAGCTGGCGCTGATGGGCGATCCGCTGTTCGAGCAGGCCTTCGTGCTGGGCGAGCAGCGCCCCTTCATTGCTGCCGTGGTGGTGATGAACCCGCAGGTGTGGGCGCAACTGGCGCAGAGCCTGCAATTGGACCCCAAGGACCCGGCCAGCCTGCAGGCCCCGGCCGCGATGAAAGCGGCCCTGGCGCGCATCCAGCAGGCCGCAGCCAGCTTTCCGCACTACGCGGTGCCCCGCAAGGTGTGGCTGACGCTGGAGCCCTGGACCATCGAGAACACCATGATGACCCCCACCCTCAAGCTCAAGCGCAACAACCTCATGAGCCGCTTTGCGGCCGAGATCGAGCGCCTGTATGCGCGTTGAGCCCCTTCAGTCGGCCGTCATGCGAGCCGCCTACAATCGTTCTCCATCATGAAGACCACGCACGAATTCGTTCTGACCCTGTCCTGCCGGGACACCACTGGCATCGTTCACGCGGTGTCGGGCCTGCTGTACCAGGCCGGGTGCAACATCATCGACTCGCAACAGTTTGGCGATGTGCAAAGCGAGGACAGTACTGGCCTGTTCTTCATGCGCGTGCACTTTGCGGCGCCCGACCACCTGGCCGATGCCCGCACGCTGGAGAGCCTGTTCTCGCACGTGCGCGAGCAGTTCCAGATGACGGCGGCCATCCATGCGCTGGCGCGCAAGCCCCGCGTGCTGATCATGGTCAGCAAGCATGGGCACTGCCTCAACGACCTGCTGTTCCGCTGGCGTTCGGGCTGGCTGCCCATCGACATCCCCGCCATCGTCTCGAACCATCCGGATTACGCCGAGCTAGCCGCCAGCTATGGCATCCCATTCCATCACCTGCCGCTGCCCACCGGGTCGAGTGCCGAGGTCAAGCGCGCCCAGGAGCAGCAGGTCGAGGCCCTGGTCAGCCAGGAAGGCATCGACCTCGTCGTGCTGGCGCGCTACATGCAGATCCTCAGCGCCGAGTTCTGCGGTTTCCTCAAGGGCCGCGCCATCAACATTCATCACAGCTTCTTGCCCAGCTTCAAGGGCGCCAAGCCTTACTATCAGGCGCATGACCGTGGCGTGAAGCTGATTGGGGCCACCGCGCACTATGTGACGGCCGATCTGGACGAAGGCCCGATCCTCGAGCAGGACGTGGAGCGGGTGGACCACACCCTGACCCCGGAAGACTTCACCGCCGTGGGGCGGGATGTGGAGTGTGTCGTGCTGGCGCGTGCCGTGAAGTGGCATGCCGAGCACCGTGTGCTGATGAACGGTCACAAGACCGTGGTGTTCAAGTAAGGACGCATGCCATGAAAGATCCGCGCGCACTCAAGGCGACCCAGGCCCTGATGACATCGGCCGATGAAACCGAGGCCTCGTTCTACGACGCCATGCGCCATGGCGATGTGGACAAGGTGATGGCGTGCTGGGCCGAGGACGAGGAGATCGCCTGTGTGTCGCCCGGTGGGCCGCGCACGGTGGGCACGGTGGCCGTGCGGGCGGCGTTCGCGGCCACGCTGGCGACCGGGCCGGTGCACATCACCATCGAGCATGTGCGCCGCATGGAGACGGCGGTGTGTGCCGTGCACCATGTGACTGAGAAGGTGCAGGCCATGACGACGGAGGGCTTGCAGACGGCCTTCGTGATCGCCACCAATGTGTACCTGCGCACGCCGCAGGGCTGGCGCATGGTGGCGCACCACGCCAGCGCCGGCATGCCGCAGGACCTGCCGGACATCACCGAGCCGCACTCGACCTTGCACTGAGCGGGCCATGCTGCACTACCAGGCGCCGCGGTGGTTGAGGGGGCCGGGCTCGTTGGGCGGCAACGTCCAGACCATCTGGCCGGCGCTCTACAGCCATCCGCGCGCCGATCAGGCCGGTGAGGCGGTGAACTACCAGCGTGAGCGCTGGGATGCGCCCGATGGCGATTTCATCGATGTGGACTGGCTGCAGACCGCCAACGGGCATGGCGCCCACCGACCCTTGCTGGTGCTGTTTCATGGCCTGGAGGGTTCGTCGCAAAGCCATTACGCGCGGGCCTTTGCCCATTGGGCGCAGTCGCAGGGCTGGGACTATGTGGTACCGCATTTCCGCGGCTGCTCCGGTGAGATGAACCGCACCGTGCGGGCGTATCACTCGGGCGATCACGAAGAGCTGGACTGGGTGTTGCGTCGGCTGGCCTTGCGCCACACGGGCCCAATGCTGGCCGTGGGTGTCTCGCTGGGTGGCAATGCCCTGTTGCGCTGGGCGCAGGAGGCGGGCAGCCAAGCTGGGGCTGTGGTGAGGGCGGTGGTGGCGATTTCGTCGCCCGTGGACCTGACTGCGGCCGGGCACGCGCTGGGGTTGGGCTTCAATCGCCATGTCTACACGCGCATGTTCCTGCGCACGCTCAAGCCCAAGGCGCTGGCCAAGGCGCGGGCGCACCCCGGCGTGGTGAAGGTTGATGCCCTGCTGGCCGCGCGGGATCTGTACGAGTACGACAATGCCTACACGGCCCCGGTGCATGGGTTTGCCAGCACCGAGGATTATTGGCAGCGCAGTTCGGCCAAACCGGGTTTGCGTGCCATGCGCCATGTGCCGGCGCTGGTGCTCAATGCCCGCAATGACCCGTTTGTGCCGGCCGAGAGCCTGCCGCGTCTTGATGAAGTGGGGCCGGCGGTGACCTTGTGGCAGCCAGACGAGGGCGGGCATGTCGGCTTTCCGCAAGGCCGCTTTCCGGGGCATGTGGCCGATCTGCCGCGTGCGGTGGGCCGCTGGCTCGCGCAACATTTGTGAGGACTGTGATGGACGACATCGTCAAAGCTGCCATGCTCAAATGGCCCAATGTGCCGAACTGCTATGGCTGGCTGGCGCTGGATGCGCGCGGCGACTGGTATCTGCGCGATGAGCCCACCCAGGCGGCCGGGCCGTTTCCGCAGCTCAAGGGCAGCCTGATCCAACACGACAAGCTCAAGGCCTTCATCCACCGCAACTACGCGCCCGATGAGCGGGGGGCGTGGTATTTCCAGAACGGCCCGCAGCGGGTGTACCTGCAGCTGGAGCTGGCGCCGCTGGTGCTGGGCGTGCGCCGCCTGAACGTGAACGAAGCCGATGTGGGCACCGCGGCTGGGTATGAGGTGCAGGCACACACCGGTCAGGACGTGGGTGCGGTGCGCTCTTGCTGGCTGGACGAGCAGGGACGGCTTTATTTGCTGACCGAGGCTGGGCTGGGGGGGGTGCGCTCGATGGACATGGACGCGGCCGCCGATGCGGTGGCCTCGGGCGTGTGGGGCGAGCCGCAGGAGGTGGCGTTCGCCGACATGCCGGTCCGCTTTGGCTTTGTGCGGGAGCCGGTGCCTGCGTCGGTGTGATCTGCCTGGCTGGATCGCCATCCGCGATCAGCGATGGCGCCATGAAAAAGCCGGCTGCAAGAGCCGGCTTTTTTGATCGGAGCGATCAGCGTGAAGACACGCTCAAGGGGCTGATGCAGCCTCGGCGGCGGGTGCTGCGGGCTCTTCGAACTTGGCGCCACCAGCGTTGGCCAGGAACGCGACGGCACGGGTGATTTCGAGGTCGGTCAAGTCAGCGCCGCCTTGTGCTGGCATGGCGTTGAAACCCTTCATGGCATGCGAGGCCAGCGTGGCCAAGCCTTGGCCAATGCGGGCGCTCCAGGCCGCGGCATCGCCAAACTTGGGCGCGCCCAGCATGCCCGCGTCGTGGCAGGCAGCGCACTGAGCCTTATAGGCCTCTTCACCCTTGCGTGGGCCAGCGTTGGCCGACACCAGTTTGATCTGCACGGTGCCCACGGGCATGATGCGGTCGGCGGTAGCCTGGGCGCTGAGGGCGTTGGAGCCCGCAGCATGTTGGCTTTGCGACGAGACGTACATGACCAACAGCACGATGATGATCACCGGGATGATGAACGCGGCTGCCACGGCAACCATCAGTTGCTGGGGGGTGCTGATCGGGCCTTGATGACCGGACTCTTGGGATTGGGGCGCTTGGCTCATGGGGTGTTCAGGAGGCGCTGGTTGGTGAGGGGGATGACATCAGACCGGCAAGACCGGTCGTCTGAAAGGGCCATTATAGGTGGTGCATCGGCTTTCACACAGCTGGATGCACACAGAGCCCTGCTAGAATCCGCGCTGCTGCGCCCGTAGCTCAATGGATAGAGTACTGCCCTCCGAAGGCAGGGGTTGCTGGTTCGATCCCAGCCGGGCGCACCATATGAGCGCCATATGAATCAAGCACTTCAGCCACCTTCCGGGTGGCTTTTTTGTTTGCGATAGGCCGCAAGTAGGCCAAGCTGTGGTGGTTGCCGGGAGCGGGTAGCAACGCGCCTGAGGATCCCGTTGCTACAGTACGCCACTGTTCTCCCTTTCCAGAAAGCCGTCGATGTCCGAGCCCATTCGCCTGACCCAATACAGCCACGGAGCCGGTTGCGGCTGCAAGATCAGCCCCAAGGTGCTGGACGTGATCCTGGCGGGCAGCGGGGCCCAGCACCTCGACCCCAAGCTGTGGGTGGGCAACGCCTCGCGTGACGATGCGGCGGTGTATGCGCTGGACGACGAGCGAGGCGTGGTGTCCACGACCGACTTCTTCATGCCCATCGTCGACGATCCGTTCGACTTCGGGCGCATCGCCGCCACCAACGCGATCAGCGACATCTACGCCATGGGCGGCGACCCCTTGATGGCGATTGCCATCCTGGGCTGGCCCGTCAATGTCTTGCCGCCCGAGGTGGCGCGTGAGGTGGTGCGCGGCGGCCGGTCCATCTGCGACGAGGCGGGCATTCCGCTGGCCGGTGGTCATTCCATCGACGCGCCCGAGCCCATTTTCGGCCTGGCGGTGACCGGCGTGGTCGAGAAGCGCCACCTCAAGCGCAATGACACGGCCACGGCAGGCTGCCGCCTGTATCTGACCAAGCCGCTGGGCATCGGCATCCTGACCACGGCCGAAAAGAAGGCCAAGCTGCGGCCGCAGGATGTGGGCCTGGCGCGCGACTGGATGTGCACGCTCAACCGGGCGGGCAGCCGTTTTGGCAAGCTGGCCGGCGTCAAAGCCATGACCGATGTGACCGGCTTTGGTCTGCTGGGGCACCTGGTGGAGATGGCCGATGGCAGCGGGCTCAGCGCCTGGGTTCAGGATGCGGCCGTGCCCCGCTTGCCGGGTGTCGAGCACTACCTGGCCGAGGGCTGTGTGCCGGGCGGCACCGGCCGCAATTTCGACAGCTATGGCGACAAGGTGGGCGCCATCACGGAGGCGCAAAAGCAGCTCTTGTGTGATCCGCAGACCAGCGGCGGGCTGCTGGTGGCGGTGGCCCCGGAAGGGGAGGCCGAGTTCCTCGCGGTGGCGATGGAGTTGGGCATGAATCTGCAGCCGATCGGGCAGCTGACCGCGCGTCAAGCCTTCGCGGTGGAGGTGCGTTGATGACTGCCAGTACGGCGAACAACCGGGACGATTACCGCGCCATCTTCCTCAATGACGTCCCGATGATGGACGTGCGCGCGCCGGTCGAGTTCGCCAAAGGCGCGTTCCCCGGCGTGGTCAACCTGCCGTTGATGAACGATGCCGAACGCCAGGCCGTGGGCACCTGTTACAAGCAGCAAGGACAGCAGGCGGCGATTGAGCTGGGCCATCGCCTGGTGGCGGGCGAGCTCAAGGCCGAGCGCATCGCAGCCTGGGCGCAATTTGCGCAGGCGCATCCCGATGGCTTGCTCTACTGCTTCCGCGGGGGGCTGCGTTCGCAGATCGTGCAGCAGTGGCTGGAGAGCGAGGCGGGCATCGTGTACCCGCGGGTGATCGGCGGCTACAAGGCGATGCGCGGCTTCCTGATCGAGACGCTGCAGCACGATGTCACGCACTCGCGTTTCGTGGTGCTGGGTGGCTTGACGGGCTCGGGCAAGACCGAGCTGCTGAACCAGCTGCCGCACAGCGTGGACCTGGAGGGGCTCGCCAACCACCGCGGCTCGGGCTTTGGCAGCCGCCCCACCGGCCAGCCCGCGCAGATCGATTTCGAGGACGCGCTGGCGATTGATGTGCTCAAAAAGCGTGCGCAGGGCCATGCCTGTTTTGTGGTCGAAGACGAGGGCACCCACATCGGCCGCTGTTCGGTGCCGCTGGCGCTGCGGCACACCATGGCGCAGGCCCCGCTGGTGTGGCTGGAGGTGCCGTTTGCCGAGCGCGTCGAGCGCATCCTCAGCGACTACGTCGTGGCGCAGCAGGCCGACTTCGTGGCGGTGTACGGTGAAGGGCCGGGTGAGGTGGCCTTCCGCGAGCACCTGCTGGGCAGTCTGGCGAAGATTGCGCAGCGGCTGGGCGGCGAGCGCTACCAGCGTCTGCAAGCCATCATGCAGGCGGCCTTGGCAGCCCCGGGCCCGGGCGATGTGGACCTGCACCGCGAGTGGATCGAAGCCCTGCTGCACGGCTATTACGACCCGATGTACGCCTTCCAGCGCCAGAAGCACGCCGCGCGCATCGTGTTTGCGGGTGGGGCCTCGGACGTGCTGGCCTATCTGCGCACGCAGGGCTGACCGTCGCAGCCCTCGTCGTGCACGTGTGATCAGACCGACGCAGCCGGGTAGCTGCGCTGCACGGTCTCCAGAATCGTGTAGTTGCCGCGTGCGCTGATCGTGCTGATGAAGACCCAGTCACCGGTGACGGTGGTCGGGGTGAAGGTCATCTTCAGGAAGCCGCGTCGTGACGGGTCCATCCAGTTCAGGTCGTCCACCACGTTCTCGAAGATGTATTTGACCTGCGCGGGGGGGATCGCCGACAGGTAGTCCTCCAGCCCGGGCGAGCTGACACTGGCGGTCGCGAACTCGACGCCCACCTGCGTGCCGGCCAGCGCACTGTTGGCGTAGCCCGCCAACCTCAGGTCCGAGAACCAGGCGTTGTGCGTGTCACCTGCCAGGGTGATGAGCTGCTTGTTCAGGCCGTAGGCCATCATCAGCAGGGTTTCTCGGGCGGCCGGGTAGCCGTCCCAGGCATCCAGGTTGTAGCCCAGCTTGGTCTGGCTCATCAAGCCTACCTGCTCCGGGGTGCGCAAGTTGGCTGGGGTGGCTTTGGCGGTCAGGTAGGCGGTGACGGCGGTCTGTGCGGCGCTCACATCACCCCCTTCCAGCGTGCTCAGCACCGACACCGGAAACGCCATGTTGCCCATCAGCACCTGTTGTCCCAGCACCTGCCAGGTGGCGGTCGAGGCCTGCATCTGACCCTGCAGCCAGCCCAGTTGCGTGTTGCCCAGCAACTGACGTGCGGGCGAGGCCATCGTGGCCTGGGCGGTGGCTGCGGTGGCCGGATTGAGCAGCTCACCAAAGCTCACCTGCTTGTCGCGACCGATCAGGCGCGTGTCGAGCATGTGCAGGCTGAGCAGCTGGCCGAAGTTGAAGCTGCGGTAAATGATGCTGGGGTCGGTGCCCGTGCGAATTGGCATCCACTCGTGATACGCCTGCAAGGCCGCCTGCTTGCGTGTGGCAAAGCTGCCCTCGGTGACCGGATCATGGTTGTCCGCGCCATCCTTGTAGCTGTCATTGGCGATCTCATGATCGTCCCAGACCGCGATCATCGGCATGCGCGCATGCAGGTCCTTGCTGTCAGGATCGGACTTGTATTGCGCGTGCCGTTGGCGGTAGTGGCTCAACAGCGTCAGCTCTTGCGTCGGTTGTGAGACCCGGCCCAAAGCCGCGGCATTGGCAGAGGCATAGGCCGGGCTGCCATCGGCATTCGTTGCGCCGTACTCATAAATGTAGTCACCCAGATGCACGGCGAACTGCACATCCGAGCGCGCCGCTTCGGCGTAGACGTTGAAGAACCCTGCCGGGTAGTTGGCGCACGAGAACACCGCCAGCTTGACCTCGCTCACGTTGCCCGTGGGCAAGGTGCGTGTGCGGCCGATCGGGGACAGGTGGCGCCCTTGGCGAAAGCGGTAAAAGTATTCGCGGTTTGCCGACAAGCCGGTGGCATCGACCTTCACCGTGAAGTCGGTTCCGGCGCTGGCCTGAGCCTGCCCCTGGCGCACGATCTGGGTGAACGCATTGTCGGTGGCGACCTCCCAGGTCAGGGCCACGGCATCGCTGCGATCCGGATAGCGGGCATGCGTCCAGAGGATCACCCGGTCCGCCAGCGGATCGCCGCTGGCCACGCCATGGTTGAAAGCCGGCGGGGCATCATCGTCCCCACCGCCGCAAGCCGACAGGGTCAGGCCCGATGTGCCCACCGCAGAGAGGGTAGCTAGTTTGATGACGAAATCGCGACGTGAAGAAGAGTGAGACATGGGCAGGCACAGTCAAATCGAAGACATCCAGCTTGCACGCTCGACATGACGACGACGTGACGGCGCAACCATCGGGTGAAAGGATGAAAAAAGCCCGCACAGGGCGGGCTCGGGGGCGGGAAGTCAGTTCACGTTCAGCGCCGCACCTGCCTTGGTGATCACGCTCTTGTGCGAGTACTCGCTACGGGCCGGGCGGCTGATGGCCTGCGCCAACGCCGTCTTGGTCTGCACATAGTCCACGAAGGTCTGTGTGTAAAGCAAGTAGTTGTTGACGTAGTTGCCGCTGGCATAGATCGGGCCGAAGGTGGAGTAGCCATCCTTGCCGCTGGCAATGAAGTCATTGGTGGCCACGGTGTAGACCTTGATCAGGCTGAGGTTCGACCAGGTGCCCGTCTGTCGGTCACGCACTTCGAGGTTGCTGAAGCGTGAACCTTTGGCCTGGCTCATGTCCAGATCCCAGCGCAGACCGGCAGCATAGGGGTGGGCACCGGTCGAGGCAACGGCGGCATCCAGGTGGGCGGACGCCGCATCCTCCAGTACATCCTTCAGTTGCTGGCCATTGACCTTCAGCTCCACCAGCACGTTGGTGAACGGCAGCAACGTGAATGCGGTGTCCATGCTCAGGGTGCCGGCCTGCACCGGAATGCGCACACCGCCCGCATTCTGGACAGCCACATCGGCAACCAGGCTGCCAGCCAGGAAGGCTTCGGCCACAATCTGGGCGGCATCACTGCCGCGGGCCAGTGTGTTGGCCGCTTCGCAGCCGGTCACGCCGGCTGAGCGGTTGGTCGACTCACCCGGCACACGCACCAGACACAGCGCCTCCGAGGCCGTCCCGATGGCTTCTGCCTTCTTCGCCGTCACCTGATCGGCATAGGTCGTCAGCAGCGCGCTGGCTGCCACGTCGAGCTCGGTCACGCGCACCGCCGGGATGCTTTGCAGGCTCTGAACGATGGCGGTTTTCGTCGTGTCATCGACGGCCACAAACTTGCCGTCAAGGCCCTTGCGCTTGAAGCTGGAGCCCACGAGCAGGGAGGCCTGCCCACTGCAGCTGCTGATCTCGCCCCGGTCATTGAAGTGCAGATTCAGCTCACCCACCGCCTTGGCATACTCCCAGGCCTGGGCCACGCACACAGGCTTGCCGTCCTTGTTGGTGATCTGGGTGGGATACGCCCCCGAGCTGCTCAGCCCCAAGGCCTGGAAGTCGCCCAGCAGCGAGTGCGAATCGCCGCCCACGATGGCGTCGACATCGGTCAGCTGGGCGGCCAGCGCCTTGTCGGCCTCGTAGCCCAGGTGGCTCAGCACCACGAAGTGGCGCAAACCTTGAGCCTTCAGGGTATTGATGGTGCGTTGGGCCGCGGTCGCTTCGTCTTCGAACACCGTGGTCGTCAGCGGGCGTGAGGAGTTGGTGGTCTTGCCCTTGACCGACAGCCCGATCACGGCGACCCGCACGCCCTGAATGGTCTTGATCGTGTAGGGCTGGATGTACTCATTCAGGCTCAGTCCGGCCAGGGGCGTGCCGAGCTTCGGCTGCACGTTGGCGGCCACGATCGGTGTCTGGCAGGTGCCCGCGCGCAGGTGATCCAGAAAGACCTTGAGGCCGGCATCGCCATCATCGAATTCATGGTTGCCCAGCACCATCGCATCAAAGCAGATGGTGTTCATCAGGGCCGCATCGGCCTGGCCCTTGAAGAGCGTGTAGTACAGGGTGCCCGTGATGGCATCCCCTGCGTGCAGCTTGATCACATCGGTGCGGTTGGCGTAGCGCTGGAAGGCACTCGTCACCCGGGCAAAGCCCCCGAGATCGACCTGTGTGGCCACCCCATCGATCGTCAACTCCGTTGCGGCGATGGGATCGAGTTGCGAGTGCGTGTCATTGATGTGCGCCAAGGTCACCTCCACCGGTGCGAAGGTGGGCGCGGGCGCGGGGTCGTCCGAACCACCACCGCAGGCGGTCAGCGCAGCCAGCGACAGGGTCAACAGGAGAGAGGTGTGGAGTTTCATGAGACAGCGTGATGAAAGCTTTTGTAAGGATTCGTCGATACTGCGTAACCCTCATGAAATCCCCATGACACGGAGATGATGAGATGGTGATGCACCGCCTTGAGGTCTAATTGGGTTTCGAGGACATTTCCCACCATGCCGGTCAGCCCGCCCACCCCATCCCCTTCTGTCGACAACGAAGCCCATCTGACGTTGGACTACCTCCTGCGTCGCATGCGCTTCAAGAGCGACTTCCCGGCTCTGGCCACGTCGATCACGCGCATCCAGTCCTTGTCCGGTTCCGAGAGCGAAAGCCTGCACACCCTGTGCGACGAGATCCTCAAGGACGTCGCCCTGACCCAGAAGCTCTTGCGCGTGGTCAACACCGCGCACTACCGCCGTGCGGGCACCGATCCCATCAGCACCGTCTCGCGCGCCGTGAGCCTGATCGGTCTGGCCGGTGTGCGCAATCTGGCCTTGTCGCTGATGCTGCTGGAGCACATGGAGGACAAGGTCCATGCACAGCTGCTCAAAGTCGAGTTCCTGCGCACCGTGATGGCCGGCACCCTGGCCAGCGAGCTGTCACACCAGTCACGCGATTCCGAAGAGGCGTTCCTGGGCGCCTTGTTCCGCAACCTTGGCCGCTTGCTGGTGGCCTTTTATCTGCCTGAAGACGCCGAGCAGATCCGTGCGTTGACCACGGTCAGTGCCGAGCAGCCCGAACCCCTGAGCGATGCCCAGGCCTCGGTGAAAGTGCTGGGCGTCAGCCACGAACAACTGGCGGGCCACATTGGCCAGAGCTGGGGCTTGCCCGACGGCTTGTTGGCCTGCATGCGCAGCCCCGAGGGACGGGTCCCCACGCGCTCCCTGGCCGCGCGCCCGGAACGCCTGTGGTGGCTGGCCAGCCTGGCCAATGAGGTGGCGCAGACCATGCTCGACACCGAGCCCGTCAACCTGGGCGATGCCCTGACGAAGCTGGCGCGCAGCTATGCCACCCCGCTTGACCTCACCTCGGATGACGTCAGCCAGGCCGCCGCGCGCGCCCGCAAACGCCTCACCGAGTTGACCCAGGCACTCAACCTGAATGTGCCCGCGCAGTCGCCGGGTGAGCGCCTGCTCGACACCTTCTACGTGGACGCCCCCAACAGCGGGCAGACCGATGGGCCCACGCCCGATGCCCTGGGGCTGGGCGATGACACGGGCACCCTCGCGCCCGATCTGCCGCCGCCCGCCGTCGATGCCACCAGCATCCTCACCAATGGCATCCAGGACATCACCAACTCCCTGGTCGAGTCCTTCCGCCTCAACGACGTGCTGCAGATGATCCTGGAGACCATGCTGCGGGCGCTCAACTGCCGTCGCGTGGTGTTCTGCCTGCGCGATGCCCGCAGCGGCCAGCTCACCGGGCGCCTCGGCTTGGGCGAGGGGGCCGATGTCGTCCGCGACCTCTTCAAGGTGCCGCTCGTCATCCGACCCGGTGAGAATCCGGATCTGTTCTCGGCCGTCTGCCTCAAGCAGGTCGACACCCTGATCGCCGACGCCAGCGCGCCCAACATCGTCACCCGGCTGCCCACCTGGTTCCGCGACCGGGTGCAGGCCCCCACCTTCCTCGTGCTGCCCTTGGTGATGAAGCGGGCTGGCCAGGCGGACATGGTCCTGGGCCTGATCTACGCCGACAAGGGTCAGGCCGACAGCCTGCAGATCAGCGAGAAAGAGCTCTCCCTGTTGCGCACCCTGCGCAACCAGGCCGTCATGGCCTTCCGCCACGCCGCCAGCGGCTGAGCTCACCATCGATCTCTCGAGGTTTCCTTGTGCCAGATCAAATCTAACGGGGGACCTTCCGCTACGATCCACCCCCTCTTCTGGGGGGTTCCCGGGGCAGTTTTGGGCACATCCACGGGGTTGATCTTGCAGTTTGATGGGTTGGGATATCGGTGCAGGGGCGGATGCGGCGCTGGGGCGCGTCATGAGTGACGCAGCTTGGCGTTGGCCGCGTGCCGCCCGCGTGTCTGCTCCCGTGCTCCCTGTCGAGGCCGGCCCTGCGCACGGGTCGCTGTCTGCCGTCTGCAACCAGCCGGTGCGTCTGATCCTGCAGGTGCTGCGTCCGGCGGCCATCGCCCTCATGGTCGTGCTCCTGTTGTTCCTGTTCGGCGTCTCGCGTTATCTGCACAGTGTCGAGGTGCGTCGCACCGAGGCCTCGGCCCAGCACGCGGTCGCCCTGTGGCAGCACCTGCGCCAGCAGCAGCTCGGGCAACTGCAGGTACTGACCGCCGCCTTGGCCGAAGACCGTGTCCTGGCGCAAGCCATGCAACAAGGCGATGCGGTCCGTCTGCAGGCCCTCACCCGTGAGCGCTTCGCCCAGCTCCGCCAGACGCATGGCGTCTCGCACGGCTATTTCATCGACCCGCAGCGCCAGGTGCTGCTGCGCGCGCACAACCCCGCCCAGCGGGGCGACCTGGTTGAGCGCCGTACCCTGCTCGATGCCATCTCCACCGGCAAGCCCGTCAGTGGCATGGAGCTGGGTGCCTTGTCCACCTTCACGCTGCGGCACATCCAGCCTTGGTACCTCGACGGGCAACTGATTGGCTACCTCGAACTGGGTTCGGACGCCGACTGGTTCATCCACGAACTCAAGCGCCTGCTGCAGCAGGACATGGCGCTGCTCATCGACAAACGGCACACCAACGAAGTGCGCTACCGAGCCGGCCAACGCGTGTTCCGTCTGCCCGGCCACTGGACGGACGATGCCAAGGTGGTGGTGCTGGGCCAGACCCTGCCGCATCTGCCAGGCGGCCTGCTGCCGGCCTGGCGCGACCTGGCCTTGCGGGCCGGCAGCGGGGTGCTGGACCTCAGCGACGCCAGTCAGGCCTGGTCAGTGGCCATTCGCCCCCTCACCGACCACAGCGGGCGCGAGATGGCTTCGCTGGCTGTGCTGCGCGACGTGGCCCCCGAGCGTGCCGACGAAGCCCACCAGCGCCTCAACCTCGCTGCGGCGGGCACCGCCATCGTGGCGTTGCTCATGGGCGTGCTCTTTCTGCGCGTGCGCGCCGCCGAAGACTGGGTTCGACGCTCGGACGCCGCCTTGCGCCTGGCCGCCACCGCGTTCGAGTCGCAGGAAGGCATCATGGTGCTCAACGAGCGCGGAGCCATCCTGCGCGTCAACCAGGCCTTCACCGACATCACGGGCTACACCTTCGAGGAAGTGCAGGACAAGCGCAGTGACATCTTGCGCGCGCCCGACTGCCCCGCGCCGCTCACCGCCCACATCCAGCAGCAACTGCGGCAACACGGCCACTGGCTGGGCGACGTGCGCAGCCAGCGCCACAACGGTGAGGTCTATGATCTGCGCCTGAGCCTCACCCTGGTGCGCGGTCGTGGCCAAGAGCCCACCTTGTGCGTGGGCAGCTTCACCGACGTCACCGAGCACAAGGCCGCTGAGGCCCGCATCGAGCACCTGGCCTTCTTTGACACCCTCACCGGCCTGCCCAACCGGCGCCAGTTGCAAGACCAGCTCCAGCAGGTGCTGGCGGGCTGCCATCGACAGGGCCGGGCCGGTGCCGTGCTGTTGATCGATCTGGATGACTTCAAGACGCTCAACGACACCTTGGGTCATGACATGGGCGACCTGCTGCTGCAGCATATGACCGCCCGCTTGCAGACCTGTCTGGGCGAACACGACACCCTGGCGCGCTGGGGGGGCGACGAGTTCGTCGTGGTCATGCAGGGTTTGAGCCCCGTGCCGGCCGAGGCCACCGGCCAGGCCCACGCCCTGGCGGCGCGTTGCCTGAGCCTGCTGTCCCAGTCCTGCGATCTCGCCGGGCAGGAGTACCACATCAGCTGCAGCATCGGCATCACCCTGTTTGGCACGTCTCAGCCCGTCAGTCTGGACGAACTGATGCGGCAAGCCGACCTGGCCATGACCGAAGCCAAAGCTGCCGGGCGTCACACCCTGCGCTTTTTCGACCCCGAGATGCAAGCCGTCTTGCACCGTCGCTCGGCCCTGGAGGCCGACATGCGTCGCGGCCTGCAGCGCCACGAGTTCCAGCTCTACTACCAGCCCCAGGTGGACGCGGCAGGATGCGTGTTCGGCACCGAAGCCCTGGTGCGTTGGCACCACCCCGAGCGCGGCATGGTCTCCCCCGCCGAGTTCATCCCGGTGGCCGAGCACGCCGGCCTGATCCTGCCGCTGGGTGCCTGGGTGCTGGAGACCGCCTGCCAGCAACTGGTCGCCTGGTCGCGCCAACCCTCCCTGGCCCACCTCACGGTGTCGGTCAACGTCAGCGTGCGCCAGTTCCGTCTGCCCGACTTCGTGGACCTGGTTCTGGGCATCTTGGCGCGCACCGGCGCCAACCCGCACCGCCTCAAGCTGGAGTTGACCGAAAGCGTCCTGATCGATGACATCGAGGCGGTCGTCGCGCGCATGGACACCTTGAAAGGCCACGGCGTGGGCTTCTCGCTCGACGACTTTGGCACGGGCTACTCCTCGCTGGCCTACCTCAAGCGCCTGCCGCTCGACCAGCTCAAGATCGACCAGTCCTTCGTGCGCGACGTGCTCAGCGACCCGCACGATGCGTCGATCGCACGCACCATCGTCGCACTGGCCGATGCCATGGGCCTGGCCGTGATCGCCGAAGGTGTGGAGACCGAGGCCCAGCGCGAGTTCCTGTACCAGCATGGCTGCCGGTCCTACCAGGGCTATCTGTTTGGTCGCCCCATGTCGGCAGACGCATTCGAACAGTGCGTGCGGGGATAATGCGGGCCATGTTCCGCATCGTCCTCGTCGAACCCGAAATCCCGCCCAACACGGGCAACGTCATCCGCCTGGCGGCCAACACCGGCTGCGAGCTGCACCTGATCGAGCCCTTGGGTTTTTCGATGGACGACAAGCTGCTGCGCCGCGCCGGACTGGACTATCACGAGTACGCCCCGGTGCGCCGCCACGCCAGCTGGCAGGCGTTCATCGAGGCCATGCAGCCGGACCCCAGCCGCATGTTCGCCTTCACCACGCGTGGCAGCCGCCCTTTTGGTGAGGTGGCCTGGCAGAGCGGTGACTGGTTCGTGTTCGGTTGCGAAACCCGCGGGCTTGATCCGGCCCTGCGCGATGGTTTTCCGCTGGCTCAGCGCGTGCGCCTGCCGATGCGCCCGGAGCAGCGCAGCCTGAACTTGAGCAATGCGGTGGCCGTGGCCGTGTTCGAGGCCTGGCGGCAAAACGGTTACGCGGGCAGCGTCTGAGCAGGCCCGCGTGGTTTTGGCATCTGCTTAGAAAGCGCTGCCTTCGGCCTTGGCCTGACGGCCCATCAAAGCGCCCACGGCTTGCGCCGGGCTGAGCCGGTCGTCCAGCACGGCCACCACCGCTTCGGTGATGGGCATGGACACCCCCAGGCTTTGCGCACGCTGCAGCACTGTGGCGGCGCTGTAGACCCCTTCGGCCACATGTCCCAGGTCCTGCAGGATCTGGGCGAGCTTCTTGCCTGAGGCCAGCTGCAACCCCACTGTGCGGTTGCGCGACAGGTTGCCTGTGGCGGTCAGGACGAGGTCGCCCAGTCCCGACAGTCCCATGAAGGTGTCGGCCCGCGCGCCCAGGGCCACGCCCAGGCGGGTCATCTCGGCCAGACCTCGCGTGATCAGCGCGGCGCGGGCATTCAGGCCCAGGTTCAGGCCATCGGCAATGCCGGTGGCAATCGCCAGCACGTTCTTCACCGCGCCACCCACCTCCACACCGATCGGGTCGGTGGAGGTGTAGACGCGCAGACTGTCGGAGTGGAAGGCGGCCACGGCCTGTTCGGCCAGGGCGGTGTCCGTGCTGGCCGCCACCAGGGCGGTCGGCTGGCCCAGCGCCACCTCGTGGGCAAAGCTGGGACCTGACAACACCCCGTTGCGGGCCTGCGGACGCAGCGCCTGAGCGATCTCGTTGCCCAGGCGCCCCGAGCCCTTTTCGAAGCCCTTGCACAGCCACAGCGCGGCGGCATCGTCAGGCAGGCTCTGCAGCATGTTGCCCAACGCGGCCATCGGCGTGCCGATGATGACCAGCCCTTCGGGACCGCGCGCGTACGCCACGGCTTCGTCGAAGTCGTGGGTCAGCCGCAGCGCCTCAGGAAACGGTGCGTCGGGCAGGTAGCGTGCGTTGCAGCGCGTCGCCTGCATGTCGGCGACCTGCGCGGCGTCGCGGGCCCATAGCAGCACCTCGCGGTGGTGCCGCGCGGCGCTGACGGCCAGCGCCGTGCCCCACGCGCCCGCTCCCAGAATGGCGAGCCGGGTGCCCATCCGCTCAGGCGTTGCCGGCGGCAGCAGCTTGCTGCAGCTGGGCTTCGTACATGGCCTGGAAGTTGACTTCGGTCAGGTGCACGGGCGGGAAGCCGGTGCGGTTGATCACGTCGGCCACGGTGGCGCGCAGGTAGGGGTAGACGATCTGCGGGCAGGCGATGGCGATGATCGGCTGCATCTGGTCTTCCGGCACGTTGCGGATCTCGAACAGACCGGCTTGCTTGGCTTCGACCAGGAACAGCGTCTTGTCATTGACCTTGGTGGTCACGGTGGCCGTCACGGACACTTCATACAGGCCTTCCTGCACCGGCTCGGCGTGCAGGTTCAGCTGCACGTCCACCTGGGGCTGGCCTTGTTCCAGCAAGATCTGGGGCGCATTCGGCAGCTCCAGCGACAGATCCTTCAGGTAAATGCGCTGAATGCTGAACGAAGGTTGGTTGGCTTGGTCTTGGTCGCTCATGAGAAATCCTTGGTGTGCGGTGATGTGCGGGTGATCAATCCAGGGCGCTGCGCATGGCGCAAGAAGTTCAGGCCAGCCAGGCAATCGCAAAGGATTATGAACCAGCCCGATGACGCCTCCGCGCCACCCGCACCATGGCATACCAGGAAGTGGAGGCGCAGCCCCCAAACAGGCGGGTGCCGACCCGCCACGTATCGTGGCGCCGTGGCTCAGGCGCCGTTGAGCAGCGGCAGCAGGCCGCCTTGCTGATCCAGGGCGATCAGGTCGTCGCAGCCGCCCACATGGGTCTCGCCAATGAAGATCTGTGGCACGGTGCGGCGGCCCGTCAGGCTCATCATCTGGTCGCGCTGAGCGGGGTCCAGGTCGATGCGGATTTCGTCAATGGCCTCGACGCCCCGCTGCTTGAGCAGCATCTTGGCCCGCTGGCAGTAAGGGCAGACCAGGGTGGTGTACATCTTGACGGCTTGCATGGTGTCGTGGATCCGTTGGAATCAAAAAAATGGGACGGCAGAGACATTGTCTCCGCGGTCCCAAGTCCGCCTGATCTGTGTGGAGATCGGCGCGTGGTGTAAGCCCCGATGCTTCAGGCTGCCCGATCAGGCCTTTTCGGTGGGCAGGTTCGCCTCGCGCCAGGCCTTGAGGCCACCGGCCAGCGATTGGGCGTTCTCGTAGCCCATCGTCTTCAACTGCGCCACGGCGCGCGCCGAGCGATTGCCAGCGGCGCACACCACCACCAGGGGGATGGCCTTGTTGGAGGGCAGGCCCTTGCCTGTGCCCAACTGCCCCAGCGGCACGTTCTTGGCACCGCTCACATGGACGGCCGCGAATTCGGCGGGCTCGCACACGTCGATCACCTGGGCCTTTTGCTTGTTGATGAGCTGGACAGCCTGTGCCGGCGTGATGCCACCACCCACACCGCCCGACTTGACCTGCTGCCACAGCAGCATGCCGCCCGATGCGGCTGCGGCCACGATCCAGTACCAGTTGTCAGCGATGAAGCTCGAAGAATTCATGCAAGTGCTCTCTCGTATGCCCGCGATCAGGAAGCCACGGGTTTGGGGATTATAAAATCGCTGGTTGCCCGGCTGGTCTCGACTGGCCCACTTTCACCTCGATGGGATCGCACGTCATGTACAAACTCGTCCTGATTCGCCACGGCGAATCCACCTGGAACCTCGAAAACCGCTTCACCGGCTGGGTTGACGTCGATCTGACGCCCACCGGCGTGTCGCAGGCCATGTCGGCAGGTCAGCTGCTCAAGGCCGAGGGCTACGAGTTCGACATCGCCTACACCTCGGTGCTCAAGCGTGCCATCCACACCCTGAACTACTGCCTCGACGAGATGGACCGCATCTGGTTGCCGGTGGTCAAGAGCTGGCGCCTCAACGAGCGCCACTACGGTGGCCTGCAGGGCCTGAACAAGGCCGAGACCGCCAAGAAGCACGGCGACGAGCAGGTGCTGGTGTGGCGCCGCAGCTATGACACCCCGCCGCCCGCGCTGGACGCCAACGACCCGATGGGCCAGCGCCAGGACCTGCGTTACGCCGGCCTGCCGGTCGATCAAGTCCCGCTGACCGAGTGCCTCAAGGACACCGTGGCTCGCGTGCTGCCGTACTGGAATGAAGAGATCGCCCCGACCATCAAGGCCGGCAAGCGCGTCGTGATCGCCGCGCACGGCAACTCCATCCGCGCCCTGGTCAAGTACCTGGACAACATCAGCGATGACGACATCGTGGGCCTGAACATCCCCAACGGCATCCCCCTGGTGTACGAGCTGGACGCCGACCTCAAGCCCATCAAGCGCTACTACCTGGGCGACGCCGAAGCCGCTGCCAAGGCCGCAGCCGCAGTGGCCACGCAAGGCAAGGCCTGATCAGGCGGTGAAGGTCAGCCTCACTCGGCTGACCAGATCAAGGGGCAGTGGTCGGAGAGTTGCCGACCGTGGTCCTGAGGCTCATAAGGCAGGCGCGTCAACCGCAAGGTGGCGCGCCTGTTGTCTTGGCGGGCCTTCAAGCTGTCGCTGAGCAGGATGTCATCAATGTAGCGGCTGTGCCGGTCATCGGCATCGCAGGGCAGATAAGGCTGCCCGGCGGTGGCACGGTGTAGCACCGCGCCGCGAGGCTGGTCATCGCTCCAGGCGGGCAGCAGGTTCAGCGGGGCGCTCTCGTCAGGTCCGGCCGAGCGGCGTTCGTCCTGATCCAGGTGGCGGTTGAAGTCCCCCAGGATGGCAAAGGCCACGCCTTCGCGCACCCGCTGGTCGATCCAGGCTTCCACCACCGGGGCCTGGCGTTGCAAGCCGCGACAGGGGCTGAAGGAGCGGTCCAGGTCGCCCCGAAAGCACCCGCTTTTCAGGTGCACATTGAGCAGGCGCACTTCCCTGGCGGTGCCCGGGTAGAGCGTGAGGTCGGCGCCCGCGCGGGAGCTGCCGTCCACATCCAGGTCACTCAGCTCGCTGTTGCAGCGGTAGGGCACCCCCTCGCGGATCGCAAAGCCGACTTTTTGCGGATGCGCGCGGCGCTCGAAGCAGTCCAGCTTCCAGCCCTGGCGAAACACCTGCCGGGCGGCCTCGGGGCCGTCCACCTCTTGCAGGGCTACCACGTCCACGCGGCGCGTGGTGTGCAGGGCCTGGGCCGTGCGGGCCAGCGCATCCAGATCGGCCTGGGTGCGGGCAGGCGGCGGCGTGCGGCCCGGTGTGCAGGGCAGTGCGCGCTCGTGGCTGCGGGGTTGCTGGCGCTGGCAGCGGGCGCTCAGCTCGGCCTGGGTGGCGGGCGTCATCAGCCACTCCAGATTCCAGGTGGCCAGGCTCAGGCCGGTGCCGGTGGCAGCTTTGCGGTCCCCGTCAAACCAGCCAGCATGGGCCGACCAAGCGCCCAGGGCCGCGAGGGCCAGCGCAGCGAGCCAGCGGCGGGGGCGAGCCCCGCGTATGCGACGCACGTTGGTGTCTCAGGCTCAGGATCAGACGCCCAGCGCGGCGCGGTCGAGCGTGTAGTTCTGCGGACCGGCCACGGCGATCTTGATGGCGCCGATGCGGTTGGCCAGCGCCACCGACTTGACCAGGTCCCAGCCTTGCGACAGACCGAACAGCAGGCCACCGCGGAAGGCATCGCCACAGCCGGTGGGGTCCACCACCGCCTCGGCCTTCACGCCGGGCACGTGGGTGACTTCGCCTTGCACGTACACGTTGCAGCCTTCGGCGCCCAGGGTCTCGATCAGGCCGCGCAGGTGACCGCGCGACAGCTCGGCCAGGCTTTGCCCCGTGCGTTCGGCCAGCATCTTGCCCTCGTAGTCGTTGACGGCCACCCAGCTCGCCTGGCTGACGAAGCGCTGGAGCTCTTCCCCGTTGAACATGGGCAGGCCCTGGCCCGGATCGAATACGAAGGGGATGCCCGCGGCCTGCAGTTGCTCGGCGTGCTGGATCATGGCGTCACGCCCATCCGGGGCCACGATGGCCAGCCCGATGCGCGGGTCGGTTTCAATGTGCTGGATGTGGGCCTGACCCATCGCGCCAGGGTGGAAGGCCGTGATCTGGTTGTTGTCCTGGTCGGTGATGATGATGGCCTGGGCGGTGTAGTCATCGTCCACGGTGCGAACGTGCTGCAGGCTGATGCCCAGGTTCTCCAGGTGGTTGCGGTAGAGCACGCCATCCTTGCCCAGGGTGGCCATGATCAGCGGATCGCCGCCGAGCTGCTGCAGGCTGTAGGCAATGTTGCCGGCGCAGCCCCCGAACTCCTTGCGCATCGAGGGCACCAGGAAGGACACGTTCAGGATGTGCACCTGGTCGGGCAGGATCTGCTGCGCGAAACGACCGGGAAAGGTCGTGATGGTGTCAAAGGCCAGGGAGCCGCAGATCAGGACGGACATGGTGAGTCTCGGGTAAGGGGTTCAGGGGTAGAACAGCTCGGCCGTGTAGCCGGCGGGCTGCAAAGTTGGGGCTCGCAGCTGCCAGACCAGGGTGGTGCTGCGTTGCGGCGGCACGGCGCTCGGGCGCGGGGTGGCGCGCGCGTCGGGCTCGCTGCCGTCGCGCCATTGGGCATCGGTCGGCGAGAAGCTGCGGCGGGCCACCACCGCACCTGCGGTGTCGGTCAGCGTCAGGTCCACATGCGGCCACGCCAGCGCGACCGCGGCGCGGTTGCGCACGACCACGGTGAGGCGGTAGCGGTCAGGACCTTCCGAGTCGGCGCGCAGCAAGGTTGCGCTGTCCACCTGCAGGTCGTCGATGCGCAAGGGGGGCTGCAGCGTGCAGTGCGCCAGCTCGCACCATCGGGTCAGGGCGTCGCGCCAGCTGGGGTGCTGGGCGGCCAAAGTGTCGCGGAACTGGTGCACCGCTTGCACACCCAGCGACAGCAGCAGGGCCAGCGACAGGCCCGTGAGCACGCCGCGCACGGAAGGCTGGCGCCAGAAAGCCTGTCGTTGTGCGCGGCGGATGAATTCCGGCGTGGGGGCGGCAGCGGGCTTTTTGCTCGTCTTCTTGGCAGGCGTCGCACGCGGGGGGGCTGCTGCCGGTGCTGCGGCGCGAGAGGCCGCGGGCTCGGCAGAGGGTGCTGCAAAGCGTGCCGAGGGGCGCGTCTCGGCGGGCGGCGCGGGTTCCGGCTGCGCCAAGCCGAGCGCATCGGCTTCGGCGTCCAGCAAGGCATCGGTGGGGAACTCGGCGTCGGCGAACTCCGGGCCACGGGTGCGACGGCGCGGGGCGGGTCGCTCCCGATCCGAGGGCATCAGGTAGCGCGAGTCGAGCGCATCGGCCTCGTCGGTGCTGGGCAGCTCGGCCTCGGGGATCGGCGGGGGAGCCAGCGGGGAGGGGGTCGGACGGGACGGGGCTGCGAGCGGAGTCGATGCGGGGGGCGCATCATGGCGCCGCGTCCAGCTCATCTCTTGCGCCGGCACGCTGGTGTCGAGTTCGAAATCGGTGGTGCCACGCACGGGCCGAGCGGGCTCGGGCGGCAACTCGTCTTCGATCTGGGGATCGGGGGCGGGCGGCGACCGGACCGGGGCGGGGGGCGTGAAGGCCTCCGTCACGGGTTCGCGTAGGAGCGCTGCATCCGGTGCGCGACGCGGGGGCGGCGCCTCGCTGTCCATGTCGAACAGCGTGGGCAGTGCGTTGAAGACCTCGTGGCAGCGGCCACAACGCACCCAGCCTTCAGAGACCTTCAGTTGGTCTTCGACGATCTTGAAGATCGTGCCACAGTGGATGCATCGGGTCGCCAGGCTCATAAGGCCCGTTTATGCCATTGATTTGGCTGGTTTTTGCGCCGTCATGAGGATCCACCCCTCTTCGGCGTTGGCGACCTGCAACTGCAGGCCCACTTCCGCGTAGGCATCTTTCAGCTCTTGCTCCTGGCGAGCCAGGATGCCGGCGAGCACCAGATGGCCTCCGGGCGCCACATGGCCGGCCAGCAGCGGCGACAGCATCTTCAGCGGCGTGGCCAGGATGTTGGCCAGCACCACCGGGTAGGTGGCCTGGGCTTGACCCACGACATCGGGCAGGCCCGCCACGATGGGCAGGCTGCCGTCTGCGGCCTTCAGATGGGCCAGATTGGCTTGGGCATTGGCCACGGTGGACTCCACCGCCGCCGGGTCGATGTCGACCGCGTCCACCACGCCCGAGCCATGCAAGGCCGCGCCAATGGCCAGAATGCCCGAGCCACAGCCGTAGTCCAGCACGCGCTGGCCCTGGTAAGCGGCCGCGTTTTGCGCGATCCACTTCAGGCACATGCGGGTGGTGGGATGTGTGCCGGTGCCAAAGGCCAGGCCCGGGTCCAGGCGCATCACCGTCTTCGCTTCAGGGGGGATCTCGTGCCAGGTCGGCACGATCCAGAAGCTGTCGGTGATCGGCACGGGCTTGAACTGGGACTGCGTCAGACGCACCCAGTCCTGCTCGTCCACCGGCTGGATGCCCTGGACGTGGATGTCCGTGGCCCAGTCCTGCGACAGGATCAGGGTGGCGGCCTCCAATGCCTCGGCCTCGCTCGGGAACAGGCACTTGAGGGTCGAGCGCTGCCAGGCCTCGCGGGCCACCGGCATGCCGGGCTCGCCCCACAGGGCCTCTTCGTGCTCGGTGTCGGCGTCGGCGTCTTCCACCGACACGGACAGGGCGTCGATCTCCATGAGCGCATCGCTCAGGGTTTCGACTTCGGCCTCTTTGGCCAGCAGGGTCAGTTCAAACAATGCCATGTGCAATCCGACCTCAGCGCTTGCGCGCAGCCATCCAGTTTTCGAGATAGTGGATGTCGGTGCCGCCTTCGACGAACTTGGCGTCCACCATCAGCTCGCGGTGCAGCGGGATGTTGGTGTTGATGCCCTCGATCACGGTTTCCGACAGGGCGGTGCGCATGCGGGCCAGGGCCTGGGCACGCGTGTCGCCGTGCACGATGATCTTGCCGATCATCGAGTCGTAGTTGGGCGGCACGAAGTAGTTCGTGTAGATGTGCGAGTCCACGCGCACGCCGGGGCCGCCGGGTGCGTGCCAGGTCGTGATGCGGCCGGGCGAGGGGATGAACTTGACCGGGTCTTCGGCGTTGATGCGGCACTCGATGGAGTGGCCGCGCAGCTCGATCTGGCGTTGCGTGAAGGGCAGCTTCTCGCCGGCCGCCACGCGGATCTGCATCTGCACGATGTCCACGCCGCTGACCTGCTCGGTCACCGGGTGTTCCACCTGCACGCGGGTGTTCATTTCAATGAAGTAGAACTCGCCGTTTTCGTACAGGAACTCGAAGGTGCCCGCACCGCGGTAGCCGATCTTCTTGCAGGCGGCGGCGCAGCGGTCGCCCACCTTCTCGATCAGGCGACGGGGGATGCCCGGGGCCGGCGCTTCTTCGATGATCTTCTGGTGGCGGCGCTGCATGGAGCAGTCGCGCTCGCCCAGCCACACGGCGTTCTTGTGCTGGTCGGCCAGGATCTGGATCTCGATGTGGCGCGGGTGCTCCAGGAACTTTTCCATGTAGACCTGCGGGTTGCCGAAGGCGGCACCGGCTTCGTTCTGGGTGGTTTGCACCGCGTGCAGCAGGGCCGCCTCGGTGTGCACCACGCGCATGCCGCGGCCACCGCCGCCACCGGCTGCCTTGATGATGACCGGGTAGCCGACCGTGCGGGCGATCTTGATGATTTCCTTGGGGTCGTCAGGCAGGGCGCCTTCCGAGCCGGGCACGCAGGGCACACCCGACTTGATCATGGCCTGCTTGGCCGAGACCTTGTCACCCATGATGCGGATGGACTCAGGGGTCGGGCCGATGAAGGTGAAGCCGGACTGCTCGACACGCTCGGCGAAGTCGGCGTTCTCCGACAGGAAGCCATAGCCGGGGTGGATGGCCTCGGCGTCGGTCACTTCGGCGGCCGAGATGATGGCCGGCATGTGCAGGTAGCTTTGCGCAGACGGCGCCGGGCCGATGCACACGGCCTCGTCGGCCAGCTTGACGTACTTGGCGTCGCGGTCGGCCTCGGAGTAGACGACGACGGACTGGATGCCCATCTCACGGCAGGCGCGCTGGATGCGCAGGGCGATCTCGCCGCGGTTGGCGATCAGGATTTTCTTGAACATGGCGAAGCCTCCGCCTTATTCAATGACGAACAGAGGCTGGCCGTATTCGACAGGCTGGCCGTTCTCGACCAGGATCTTGGTGATGGTGCCGTCCTTGTCCGCCTCGATCTCGTTCATGATCTTCATGGCTTCGATGATGCAGACGGGCTGGCCTTCCTTGACCACGTCGCCGACTTCGGCAAACGACTTGGCGCCGGGGCTGGAGGCGCGGTAGAAGGTGCCGACCATGGGCGAGGTGACGATGTGACCGGTTTCCACCGCCGGTACGGGGGCGGCGGCCGGTGCGGCTTCGGCAGCCGGTGCGGGCGCTGCGACGGGGGCGGCTTGCGGCGCGGCCTGCATCATGACCACGGGGGCAGCGCCAGCCTTGACGATGCGGACTTTGCCATCGGCCTCGGTGATTTCGAGTTCAGAGACGTTGGACTCGGACACGAGGTCAATCAGGGTTTTGAGTTTACGCAGGTCCATGATGTAGGTACTCCAGCAAAGCAGCGAGCGATTGACGCTCAAAAAAGGGAGGGCGGTGGCCCGATCCGTGTGGAATCGGTCAGCCGCGTGACGGGGCGCCCAGGCGGTCCAGGGCGGCGTCCAAGGCATGGCGATAGCCCGCCGCACCCAGACCCACGATCACGCCTTCGGCGAGGTCGGAGAAATAAGAGTGGTGCCGGAAGGGCTCGCGCCGGTGAACGTTCGACAGGTGCACTTCAATGAAGGGCAGGGCGACGCCCGCGAAGGCATCGCGCAGGGCCACGCTGGTGTGCGTGAAAGCCCCGGGATTGATGACGATGAAGGCGGTGCCGTCGGTGCGGGCCGCGTGCACGCGGTCAATCAGCGCACCTTCATGGTTGCTCTGAAAAGAGGTGAGCGTGGCGCCGCGCCGGGCGGCATGCTCGGCCAGGCCGCTGTCAATCTGCGCCAAGGTGGTGGACCCGTAAACCTCAGGTTCGCGGGTGCCCAGCAGGTTGAGGTTGGGACCGTGGAGGACAAGAATCTGCATGTGCTTCTGGCAAACCCTTACACCGATACTGCAACGGTGCGCGAAGTTAAGCCAAGAAAATCAAAGTAGGCGGATTTTAGCCACAAATGGCTTGGTGCCTAGATATTTCTTCAGTCTGCGCCATGCGTGGGGTTTTCGGTCAGTCCGGCTGGATGCGCCGAGCCTGTTCGCTCAACTGGGCCAGATCGGTGGCGCCCATCAGGCGATGGCGCACGCGGCCCTGCGCGTCGATCAAGACCGTGAAGGGCAGTCCGCCCACGGTGTTGCCCAAGGTCTGGGCGAGTTCGGTGCCGCCAAATCCGGCAAGCCCGATGTCGAATCCTACCTGTACTTTGGCCAGAAATTCGCGCACCGGGGTCGGGCCGTCAATGGCGAGGCCCACCACTTTCCAACCTTTTGCGGCGAATTCTCGCTGGAAGTGGTCCAGTTCGGGCATTTCCTTGACGCAAGGGGGGCACCAGGTGGCCCAGAAATTCAGCACGATGGGTCGCCCTTTCAGGGCGGTCCAGGCCAGTGGGGTGCCCTGCGGGGTGTCGAACTGCTGCTGCCAGAAGGCGTCGGTCAGCTGGTCGCCGTCGATCAGGGCCGCGCTGGGGGAAGCCTGGACGGGCGGGGGCGTGTTCTGGCTGGCGGTCGCCGGGGAGGTCGTTGCGGCGGGCGGGGTGCTCCGTCGCCAGGCCAGCCAGCCACCCGCCAGCGCGGCACCGAGTCCGGCAGTGATCAGCAGCGCACGGCGGGCCTGACCCTGCTGGGTCGATGCGGCCGAGGATGGGGCGGTGGGCAGGGGGCGGCGTGAGGGCATCTGAGTGGGAGGTGGTGTGGGCGTCGGGGGGGCAGGGCGGGGACAGGCCGGGCGATCAGGCGGGCGTGTCCAGCAGGCGGCGCAAGGCGGGCAGGTCGCCTCGCTCGGTGCGCCCTTGGGCGTCGCGTTTGAGGGCGCCGCGCAGGTCGTCGGCATCCAGAATGGTCAGGTGCAGGCCGATGGGCTCGTTCAGGGCAGCGCAGTTCACGGTCAGGCTCAGGCGGTCGACCGGCTGGCCACGCGGGCCCGGGGCGCTGCTGACGTCGTAGTCCATGCCCTGGTTGAGCAGCATGATCTCGGTGGATTTGGTGTCGTCGCAGTAGAGCTGCAGGTGGATGTCGTTGAGCCGGGTGGCGGTGCCGCGCCAGACGGCGCCGGTGAGGTGAGGGCGGAATTCGGCCAGCCGTTCCATCCACAGGGCGGCCAGCTCGCGCAGGGCGTGCAGCTCGCCCGGCTGCGTGTCAGCACAAAACAGGGTCAGGTACTCGACGACAGCGGCCTCCACCTCATCGTTGTTGGGCAAGTCGCCGCGGCCGGTCAGGCCCAGCTGCTTGGCCGCGCGGCGCTTGGCCGGACCGTATTCCATGCCTTCTTCCACGACGATGCGGGCCGCCGTGAGGGCGATTTCGTTGCTGGCGCTGCTCATGGCTGGCATTGTGACCTGTCTGGCCGTGGGCGGGCGAGGGGCGCAAAAAAGCCCGGTCTGCACGCGGCAGCCGGGCTCAGGACGCAGCAGGCCGCTCAGCGGCCCGGCGATCAGCTCTCGCGGCGCAGGGCCGGGAACAGGATCACGTCGCGGATGTTGGGCGCGTCGGTCAGCAGCATCATCAGGCGGTCGATGCCGATGCCGCAGCCGCCTGTCGGGGGCAGGCCGTATTCCAGGGCGCGGATGTAGTCGGCGTCGAAGTACATGGCTTCTTCGTCGCCGGCATCCTTGGCGCTGGCTTGCGCGGCAAAGCGGGCAGCCTGTTCTTCAGGATCGTTCAACTCCGAGAAGCCGTTGCCGTATTCGCGGCCGGTGATGAAGAGCTCGAAGCGCTCGGTGATGCTGGGGTTGGTGTCGGAAGCGCGGGCCAGGGGCGAGACCTCGACCGGGTAGTCGATGATGAAGGTGGGCTGCCAGAGCTTTTCTTCGACCACGGCTTCGAACATGCCGAATTGCAGCTCGGCCAGGTTCCAGCGGGCGGGCGGCTCTTCGCCCAGGCTCTTGAGCTTGTCGTGCAGGAAGGCGGCGTTGTCGGCCTGCTCCGGCGTCAGCCCGGCGATCTGGATCAGCGAGTCACGCACGGTCAGGCGGGCAAAGGGCGACTCCAGGTCGACTTCCTTGCCGCCGTAGGTGATCTTGGCGGTGCCGACGGCCGAGTGGGCCGCGTGGCGCAGGATGGACTCGGTGAAGTCCATCAGGTCGTGGTGGTTCCACCAGGCCGCGTAGAACTCCATCATCGTGAACTCGGGGTTGTGTCGCACGGACACCCCTTCGTTGCGGAAGTTGCGGTTGATTTCGAACACGCGCTCGAAGCCACCCACCACCAGGCGCTTCAGATACAGCTCGGGCGCGATGCGCAGGAACATCTCCTGGTCGAGCGCGTTGTGGTGCGTGGTGAAGGGCTTGGCATTGGCGCCGCCGGGGATGGGGTGCATCATCGGCGTTTCGACTTCCAGGAACTGGTGGTCGACCATGAAGGCGCGGATCGAGGCGATGGCCTTGGAGCGGGCAATGAAGCGGGCGCGCGACTCTTCGTCGACGATCAGGTCGACGTAGCGCTGACGGTACTTCTGCTCCTGGTCGGTCATGCCGTGGAACTTGTCGGGCAGCGGACGCAGGGCCTTGGTCAGCAGGCGGATGTTCGTGACCTTGATCGACAGCTCGCCGGTCTTGGTCTTGAAGAGGGTGCCTTCGGCGCCCAGGATGTCGCCCAGGTCCCAGTGCTTGAAGGCCTGCAGGGCGTCGGGGCCGATGGCGTCCAGCGTCACGTAGACCTGGATGCGGCCAGTGGCGTCTTGCAGGGTGCCGAAGCAGGCCTTGCCCATGACGCGCTTGAGCATCAGGCGGCCGCCCACGCTGGCGGTGATGCCCTGGGCTTCCAGCTCCGGCGCTTCGGTGCCGTCGTGGGCCGCGTGCAGCAGGGCCGCGCGGTCAGCCGGCTTGAAATCGTTGGGGAAAGCCACGCCCTGGGCACGGATGGCAGCCAGTTTCTCGCGGCGCTCGGCCACCAGTTTGTTGGTGTCGATCGTGGGTTCCGGAGCCGTTTCGTGCGGGAGATGGGTGTGCGACGTGGTCATGGGGGCGGCAAAAGTGGAGTCGGCCAAACCTTCGATTGTATGAAACCGTGGGCACAATGACAGCCATGTCTGTGCAAGATTCCGATTCCCATGCTTCTGCGACCGGTTGGCGGCGGCTCTGGCAGGCCTTGCCGAAGGCAGCGCTGGGCAATCTGGTGGCCAAGTTGCTGATCGTGAGCCTGGGGCTGGCCATCACGGTGATGGTGGCGCGCCAGGGGCCGCGGGTGCAGGGCGCTTTTGCGTTGTTTGTGGCCGTCGAGGCGGGGCTGCTGACGCTGTTTTCAGGGCTGGGCCTGTGGCTGGCGCGACAGATGTCGCAGCAGGTCGACGCCCGCTCGGCGCGCACGCTGCCGATGTTGCGCGGGGTGTTGCGGGCGGCGGTGGGCCTGGGTGCGCTGGCCTCGCTGGGCTTGCTGGCCCTGTCCTGGGGCGCCAAGACCTTGCCCTACTCTCAATTGTGGCTGCTGGCGCTGGCTGCCCCTTTTTTGTTGCTGGTGCCCACGGCCACGGGCTTGTGGTTGGGTGAGAGCCGCATGTGGCCCATCAACCTGGCCCAGGTGGCGGCGCCGGCCCTGGTGCTGGCGGGCCTGGCGGGCGTCGCCTGGATCGGTGAGGGCACGACGCGCAGCACCTCCATGATCGTGCTGGTGCTGACGGCATGGGTGAGCGGCAAGTCGCTGGTGGCGGTGATCACGGCCATCTATGCGCTGCGCAACGCCAGCCAGCGCGACGAAGACCTGGCCGAGCACCTGCGCCTGTCCGATGCCCCCGCTTTGCAGGAGGCCCACCCAGTCTGGTGGCACCAGTGGCCCTTCGTGGCCACCATTGGCATCACCAATGTCATCAGCCTGCTCAATTACCGTGCGTCGCTCTTTCTGGTCGAGCATTTCCAGGGGCTGAGCACGGTGGGCACCTACTCGGTGGCGGTGACCGTGGCCGAGTTGCTGTGGCTGCTGTCCTCGTCGGTGACGGTGTCGCTTTACGCCCGCATCGGGCATCCGGATGTGAAGGTGGCCGCGAGCATGACGGTGCAGGCGGTGCGCATCAATGTGCTGGCGACCTTGGCGGCGGCGCCGGTGTTGCTCGGCCTGGCCTGGTGGGGCCTGCCCTGGGTGATGGGCGAGGTGTACGCCGCGTCCTTGTGGCCGCTGGCGGCCTTGCTGCCGGGGGTGGCGGCTTATGCAGCGGCGTCCAGCCTGTCGGCGTTCTATACCAATCACCTGGGGCGCCCCCAGTTGTCGGGGGCGATTGCCGGTTTGTCCTTGCTGGTGAGCTTCGGCCTGGGGTGGCTGGTGGTGCCGCGCTGGGGCGCTTTGGGGGCGGCGGTGGCGTCCAGTCTGGGCTACATCGCGGCCATTGCGGTGGCGTATGGGGTGTTCCTGCGCCACGCGGGGCTGCCGGTGCGGGCCTTGTGGCGTCCGGCTTTGACGCGTCTGCCTTGAGAGGGATTTGGCGAGGACGCGGATCGGGGACAATATGCTCCCAGCCCTCCTCACCCTTCACCATGTCGGCCCTGATCCAGCGACTCAAACATCCTGTCGTGCGCCTGCTGTCGGTCTTCACCGGTCCGCGCATCGTCTACGGCTGGCGCAATGCGGATGGGACCTGGTGTGAGCACACGCGGGTGAGCACGCACAGCTGCATCGAGGGGCGCGAGAAGCTGGTGCTGCAGGATCACGTTTTCATCGGCCACTTCAACCGCATCGACGGCTCCAACGGGCTGCTGATCGAAGAGGGCGTGCAGGTCACCAACTACGCCTCCATCCTCAGTCATTCCAGCCACCAGGCGGTGCGGGTGATGGGACGCCGCTATGCGAACGACCCCAACCCGCTGGGCTATGTGCGCAAGGCCACCCGCATCGGGGCCTACAGCTTCATCGGTCCGCACAGCGTGATCGCGCCGGGTGCCCAGGTGGGCAAGGGCGTGATCGTGCAGGGCTACAGCTTCGTGTCGGGCGCGGTGCCGGACTTCGCGATCGTGGCCTCGCGTGAGCATGGCCGGCGTGCCGAGGTGATCGGGGACACGCGTGAGCTCGACCGGGCCTTGCTGCAACGCCATCCCGAGCTGCACGCCCTGTATGCACACTGGGCTGGCAAGGATCACCTGCGCCGTGCGCTGAATGGCGGCGCTGAGGCGAGCGCCACACAGAAGGGGCACGCATGAGGGGCGAGATGGGCCACGTGGGCAAGGTGAGCCAGGCGCTGGAAGCGGACCCGGTGAGCGAAGGCATGCGCATCTTGTTTTTTGCCGATGCGTCCAGTGTCCACACGCGCCGCTGGGTGGCGGCCGTGGTCGAACGCGGCGCACGCGCGGTGGTCATCACGCGCCAGCCAGCCGAGGTGCCGGGGGCCGAAGAGGTGATCGCGGTGGCGCCTGGCGCGGGAAAGCTGGGCTGGTTCACGGCCTTGCCGCAGGTGCGCCGGGTGGCACGCGAGGTGGCGGCGCGCTTCCAGCCTGATTTGGTCCATGGTCACTATGTGACCTCGTACGGCCTGTGGGCCACGGCTTGCGGGCTGCCCGTGCCCAAGGTGCTGACGGCCTGGGGCAGTGACATCCTGGTCACGCCGCGCCAGAGCCGTTTGATGCGCATGGTGGTGGCCTGGTCCATGCACCACGCCGATCTGGTCACGGCCGATTCGATGGACATGATCGACGAGATCGCCCGCTATCACCCGGCGGGCCCCTGCCATCAGATCTTGTGGGGCGCGGACACGGACAAGTTCGTGCCCGCGACGCCGGCTCAAGGGTTCGAGGTGGTCAGCCTGCGCACCTGGGAGCCGAACTACAACATCGACGTGATCATTGAGGCGTTTGCCCGCGTGGTGGCCGAGCGCCCGGACACCCCGGCGCAGCTGCACCTGCTGGGCGGGGGGCTGCAACGGGCCGAGCTGGAGCAGAAGGTCAAGCACCTGGGCGTGCAGGACCATGTGCAGTTCCACGGCCGCGTGGGCGATGCCGAGATGGTGGCCGCCATCCAGCGCAGCCGCGTGTCGGTGTCGGTGCCTACCAGCGATGCCACCTCGGTGTCGGTGCTCGAATCGATGGCCTGCGGCCTGCCCATCATCGCCTCCGATCTGCCGGCCAACCACCAGTGGATCGATGCGCAAGGCGGCTGGATCGTGCCCGTGCGCGATGTGGACGCCCTGAGTCAGGCTTTGCTGCAGGCGCATGACCACCCGCAGCAGGCCCTCCAGATGGGGCAGCACAACCACACCCGCATCGAACGCGAGGCCTCGCGCCGCGGCCAGATGGATGCGATGTGGCGCCTCTACCAGCGTGTGCTGCATCCGCTGACCCCTCGCCTGGCGCGTCGTCGCCCGGTCGAGCGAACCTGATTTTGTGACGCCCTTCCCGCCCACCATGCCTGACACCCGCATCGTTTCCGTCATCGTGCCGTGCCGCAACGAGCGCGACCACATCGAGGCTTTCTGTCGCAGCGTGGCCGCGCAGCAGGTGCCCGAGGGCTGGACGCTGGAGGTGTGGGTGGCCGACGGGATGAGCGACGACGACACGCGCGAGCGCCTGAGCGCCTGGTGCGCGCAGGACGCGCGCTTTCACATGATCGACAACCCGGGGCGCATCGTGTCGTGCGGTCTGAACCGCTGCATCGAGGCCAGCGGCGGTGAGTTCATCGTGCGCCTGGACGTGCACACGGTGTATGCCGACGACTACATCGCCCAGTGTCTGGCGGTATGGCAGGCAACTGGCGCAGACAACGTGGGCGGCCCATGGCGAGCGCAAGGCGAGAGCGGCCCGGCCGCCGTGGTGCAGCGTGCGGTGGCAGCCGCTTTTCAATCACGTCTGGTGGCGGGCGGCGCCTTGTCGCGCGACCTGGCCTACAACGGCGAAGTGGACACGGTGTACCTGGGCGCCTGGCCGCGCTGCACCTTCGAGCGTTTCGATGGGTTTGACGAGAATCTGGTGCGCAACCAGGACGACGAGCACAATCTGCGCATCCACAAGGGTGGCGGGCGCATCTGGCAGTCTGCGTCCATCCGCTCGACCTATTTCCCGCGCGCCAGCAAGCTGGACGTGTTCCGCCAGTACCGTCAGTACGGTTACTGGAAGCCCTTTGTCATGATGAAGCACGGACAAGCGGCCGCGCTGCGTCATCTGATTCCCGGCCTGTTCGTGGCCGTCTTGCTGGGCCTGTTGCTGCTGACCCTGATCGGGGTGCCCACGATCCTGTATGCCCCGCTGCCAGCGGGGTTGCGCGAGGTGCTGGTCGTGGTGGTCACGGCCTGCGCCAGTCTGGCTTTGCTGCAGGGGTGGTTGTACGGCACCGCTGTGTTGCTCATCAGCTGGCGTATCGCCCGTGAGCAGGGGCGCGATCTGCTCTGGCACCTGCCCGATGTCATCGCCGCCTATCATTTTGGTTACGGTATCGGCTCCATCCGTGGCTGGTGGGATGCCGTGGTGCGCCGTCGCCCCGACCCCGCCTTCGGCCGCCTGACGCGTTGACCGGCTTTCAGTGAGATTCCCATGAGTTCAGCTTCTGCCTCGCAGCCCTTCCTGCCTTTTGCCTTGCCCGAAATCGGCGAGGAGGAAATCGCGGAGGTGGTCGACACCCTGCGCTCCGGCTGGGTCACCACCGGTCCCAAGGCCCGCCTGTTCGAACAGGCCTTTGTCGATTACCTGGGCGACCCCAGCTTGCAGGCGATTGCAGTCAATTCGGCCACCGCCGGGCTGCATCTGGCCCTCGAAGCCCTGGGCATCGGCCCGGGGGACGAGGTCATCACCACCACACACACCTTCACCGCGACCGCCGAAGTGGTGCGCTACCTGGGTGCCGACGTGAAGCTGGTGGACATCGACCCGGCCACGCTCAACATCGACCCGGCTGCCATCGAAGCAGCGATCACACCGCGCACCAAGGCGCTGATGCCGGTGCATTACGCTGGCCTGTCGGTGGACATGGATGCCATCCATGCGATTGCGCACAGGCACGGCCTGAAGGTGGTGGAAGACGCCGCCCACGCGCTGCCCACCACCTGGAAGGGGCAACGCATTGGCACGCTGCAAAGCGATGCCGTGGTGTTCAGCTTCTATGCCAACAAGACCATGACCACGGGCGAGGGCGGCATGCTGGTGACGCGTGATGCGGCGCTGGCGGCCCGCGCCAAGGTCATGCGCCTGCATGGCATCAACCGGGATGCCTTTGACCGCTTCACCGCCAAGGTGCCGAGCTGGTACTACGAGATCGTGGCGCCCGGCTTCAAGTACAACCTGACCGACATTGCCGCGGCCATGGGCCTGCACCAGCTCAAGCGTCTGCCTGGTTTCCAGACGCGCCGCGAGCAAATTGCCGCCCGCTATGACGAGGCGCTGGCCGATCTGCCGCTGATCGTGCCTCCGCGCCCGGTGCATGCCGGCGATTTGCACTCGTGGCACCTGTATGTGGTGCGCCTGTCCGATGCAGCGACGCTCAACCGCGATCAGCTGATCGAGAGCCTGTTTGCCGATGGCATTGGCGTGAGCGTGCACTACATCCCGCTGCACCTGCACCCGTACTGGAAAGAGCGCTACGACCTCAAGCCCGAGCAGTTCCCGCACAGCCAGAAAGCGTACGAGCGCATGCTGACCTTGCCGCTGTACACGCGCATGACGGACGACGATGTCGAGCGCGTCATCACGGCGGTGCGCAAGGCCTGTGGCCGCTGACGGTCAGGTGCCTGTGATCAACCCTGCACGATGAGCAAGCGGCTGTTTGACCTGTTGATGTCGTCCCTGGGCCTGCTGGCGCTGGGGCCGCTGCTGATCTTGATCGCGTTGGCGGTCAAGCTCGATTCGCCGGGGCCGGTGTTCTTTCGGCAGGAGCGGGTGGGGCGGTTCGGGGTGCCCTTTCGCATCCACAAGTTCCGCACCATGCGGCACGACCCGGCGGGCAGCGGCTTGCAGATCACCGTGGGTGCCGATCGCCGCATCACGCGGGTGGGGCAGTTTTTGCGCGCCAGCAAGCTCGATGAGCTGCCGCAGCTGATCGACGTGTGGCAAGGCACCATGAGCCTGGTGGGGCCACGCCCCGAGGTGCCGCGATATGTGGCGCATTACCCCGCGGCGCTGCGTGACAAGGTGCTGTCTGTGCGCCCAGGCATCACCGACATTGCGTCGATCGAGTACCGCGACGAAAGCACCGTGTTGGCACGTGCCGCCGACCCAGAGCGGGCTTACATCGACGAGGTGTTGCCCCACAAGCTGGCGCTGGCGGCCAGCTATGTGGACCAGGCCTCGGTGTGGCTGGACGTGCGTTTGATTCTTCGAACCCTGTGGGCCATCGTGCGTTCTTAATGAACCGAGGGCCCAGGGGCCTGGTGTTTCAAGAACTTGCGCAGCTCTTTGTCATCGCGACGGATGTGGAGTGACAGCCAGTCTCTCAGCACGGTGGAGAGTTGTGACGCGACCGTCATGCTGCCTGACTCATATTTGGCTCGCAGGATGTCCAGGCGCTCGATGAACTTCTGGTGGCCCACTTTGTGTCCTGCCAGATTGGGGAAGTTGACGGAGGCCATGAGGCTTTCCTCGCGTCGCAAGTGCTCGATCGTGTACTTCAGCACTTCTTGCAGCACGTGGTCGACGATCTCCTGGCCTTGCCCTTCGCTGGTCGCTGTGTGCAATTGATTGACCAAGGTGACCAGTTGCCGGTGGTCTGCATCGATCACGCCGTTGTCGATGACCATGTCATCGGCCCATTCAAAATAAGCCATGAGGTGCCTCCAACGGGGGTCAAGCACCTGCCAGTGCAGAGTGGTAATTCAAGCGATGGCCGGCTTCCAGTTTGAAGGTGCTGACCGTTTCCAGCAGTTGCCCGGCTTGATGCTCGATGGATTTGGCTGCTGCTGCGCTCTCTTCGACCAAGGCGGCGTTTTGCTGCGTGACGATGTCCATCTGCGAGACGGCTTCGCTCACCTGTTCAATGCCCAACCCTTGTTCCTGACCGACGGTGGCGATTTCTCGCATCAGGTCCGCGACACGTCGGACGTGGACGACGATTTCGTCCATCGTGCTGCCGGCTTGTTCAACCAGTTGGCAGCCGTCTTTCACATTGCCCACAGATTCGCCGATCAGCCCCTTGATTTCTTTGGCGGCCAGGGCCGAGCGACCGGCCAGGTTGCGAACTTCGCTGGCCACCACAGCAAACCCGCGACCTTGTTCGCCGGCGCGGGCCGCCTCGACGGCGGCATTCAAGGCGAGGATGTTGGTCTGGAAGGCAATGCCATCAATGACGCCAATGATGTCAGCAATCTTGGTGGAGGACTTGTGAATGGACTCCATGGTGTGCACCACTTGTGAGACCACGTTTCCGCCTTTGGCCGCCACCTCTGAGGCGGTCTCCGCCAGGCGGTTGGCATGCGAGCTGCTGTCAAAATTCTGCTTGATGGTCGCGGTCAGCTGTTCCATCGAGGCCGCGGTCTCTTCCAGTGCGCTGGCTTGTTCCTCGGTGCGAGACGACAAGTCCATGTTGCCCGCTGCGATCTGACTGGTGGCGGTGGCCAGGGAGGTCGCCCCTTGCCGGACTCGGCTGACGATGCCGATCAAGCTCGCATTCATGTCTTGCAAAGCGCTGAGCAATTGGCCGCACTCGTCCGCACCACAATCTGTTTTGGGACTGCTCAGATCGCCGGACGCCACCGTTTGGGCCAGCGTCACTGCTTGGCCGATGGGCCGAGTGATCGAGCGTGTCACCCACCATGCAAAGCCAATGCCGCACAAGGCACTCAGCACACCGATGCCCAAGATCAACATGGCAGCGGCACGCAGCTGACCCTGTAAATCTTGGCTGCTGCGCTCCACCACGGTCTTTTGCAGCGCCGTCAACTGATTGATGGGGTCTTGTAAGGCGTCGAGTCGTGGCAGCGTTTCGGTCACCATCAAGGCGCTCGCTTGTGCGCGCTCACCTTGCTCCACGAGCCGGGCGACTTGCGTGAAGGACGCGACATAAGCCTCGCGTGCTGGCTTGAGTTGTGCCAGAAGTGCGCGCCCCTCAGGCAAATAGACCAACTCGTTCAGCGTGTTCAGCGCGTCTGAAATGGCTTTCTTGTTGGATTCGATGTCGGCTTTGATCTGTGTGATCTTCGACGTGTCGTCGTTGATCAACAGCTCCATCGACAGGCGGGCATTGGCACGCGTCGTGGCGTTGACGACGTTGGCTGCATCGGCCTTTACCCAATCTTTCTCGATGATGCGGCTGTTGATCGCATTGACATCGTTGAAGCGCAGCAAGGTGACTGCGATGATGGTCAGCATCAGCACGATCAGCAAGCCAAAGCCGAAACCCAGGCGCTGGCCGATTCGCATGTTGTTGAACTTCAGCATGAACTGATCCCTCTCGAGTGAGCGCTAAGTGCCTTGGCCGCAGTTGCTGCGGTCAATGTGAAATCTGACGGACGTCTCCTGAGCCGCGCTTGAGGCGGATGGCAGGGTGAACGTCAGCACGCGGATGATGAGCCTTTTGGCTTCGATCAGCCTTAGCACGGATCAATTTTGCTCGGGTAAACCCTGAAACTGTGGCAAATTAACGCGCGCCATTCTGGGGCGCGTTGTGGGGTTGTGCGTCAGGCCTCAGTGCGCCGCCTGGAACATCGCCTCTCCCGCAGCCATCGGGTTGCCGGTGCGCTCGTAGGTCTGGCACCACAGCGGGTAGCTGTGGATGACCTGATGCTGCCAGGGGTGGAAGCCAGGCTTGTAGTAGCTCAGCATGGCCCCGGTGTTGCGCGCAAACAGGCCTTTGTAGCCATACAGCCACCAGGCACCCTTCACGCACATCCACAGGCGTTGGCCACGTGAAAAGCCATCGCCGATGAGCAGGCGATTGGTCAGGCGCATGCTGTCAGTCACCACCTTGTAGAGGGCGTGGGTCATGGCCACGCAACGCATCACATAACCCACCTTGGCCACCTTCTGCATCACATCGAAGGCCACGGCCTTGTGTTCCATCTCTTCGATGGCATGCCAGGCCCACATGGCGCGCACCTTCGGGTCGGCAGGGCCCATGGCGTCGCGCGTGGCAAACAGCATCTGCGCCATCATGGCCGTGAAGTGCTCGAAGGCGGCGGTCAGGGCCAGGTTGTACTTGGCCGAGTAGCGCCGGGTGTAGCCATCAAACAGGGCCTTGGCTTCGGTCAGGATGGTGTCCACATCGCAGCCTTGCTGGCGCAGCAGGTCGTTGTAGTGCGTGTGCGCGATGCCATGCTGGCCTTCCTGGCGGATGAAGTTCTTCACGTCTTCGGCCAGCTTGGGGTCGGTGATCTGGTGCCGGAAGGCGCGCACGCTGGTGATGAAGTAGCGCTCGCCATCGGGAAACGCTGCCTGCATGCCATCGAACACGCGGGTCTGAAACGGCAGGTTGCCGTACCACCAGCGCGGCGTCTGGGCATCCAGCTCGAAGTCGAGCTTTTCGCGCGGCACGATGTGCTCGGGGCCTTGGTTCTTGATGTGACTCATGTCCGGTCTCCTTTTTTGGCTATGTGGGCAGTCTAGGAAGCAGGGGGGGCATTCCCTATCTGCGCGCGCGACAGCAAGGCATCGCCGGCGACAAGGGCGTGATTTCTCAACTGAATTCCAGTGTGCGGAATCCGGGTTTGCGCGAGGGCTGGGCTGAGAGATGATGTGGTCCTTGCGTTCGTTTCCAACCGTCACCCCAACGAGATTCCCCATGAGCACAATGTCTTCTTCCGCTTCGCAGGATGGCCTGCGTTTTGACGGCCGTGTGGCCATCGTGACCGGCGCTGGTGGCGGTCTGGGCCGCAGCCATGCGCTGCAACTGGCCGCGCGCGGCGCCAAGGTGCTGGTCAACGACCTGGGATCGGCCCGTGATGGCAGTGGCGGCAGCAGCGCGGCGGCCGAAGCCGTGGTGGCCGAGATCCGAGCGGCCGGGGGCGTGGCCATGGCCAATGGCGCGTCGGTCACCGATCCGGCGGGCGTGCAGGCCATGGTCGATCAGGTGATGGCCGAATGGGGCCGCATCGACATCCTGGTCAACAACGCCGGCATCCTGCGCGACAAGAGCTTCTCGAAGATGACGCTCGATGACTTCCGTCTCGTGGTCGATGTGCACCTGATGGGCAGCTTCTACACGACCAAGGCGGTGTGGGACATCATGAAGGCGCAGAACTACGGTCGCATCATCTTCACCACCTCGTCGTCGGGCCTGTTCGGCAACTTTGGGCAGGCCAACTACGGGGCCGCCAAGATGGCCGTGGTGGGCCTGATGCAGACCCTATCGCTGGAAGGCGAGAAGTACAACGTGCGCGTCAACTGCCTGGCGCCCACCGCGGCCACGCGCATGACCGAAGACCTGATGCCACCCGCCGTGCTGGCCCTGCTGACGCCCGAGAGCGTGTCGCCCGGGGTCGTGTTCCTGGCCAGCGAGGACGCGCCGTCCCGCACCATCCTGTGTGCGGGGGCGGGCGGGTTTGCCACCTCACACATCACCTTGACCGAAGGCACCGTGGTGCTGGAAGGCGCTGACGCGGCGGAGCAGGTGGCCGCCCGTTTTGCGCAGATCGATGACCGCGCGGGCGAGATCGTGCCCGCCAGCGGATCGGCCCAGTCCCAAAGCCAGTTGGCCAAGGTGATGGCCGCGCGCGCGCTGGGCTGACTCCGGGCGCCGACAGCGAGGCTCTGCCTCGCTGGATCAAGGGACGCATATGCAGGCGCGCAAAGTCGTTGCCTGCATATGGATGGGCGATTTGCTTCGTTCACGACAGATCGGTGTTTTTTTACAGTGACCTCACTGCTTCACAACACACCGCTGTCACCATGTCGAACCACATCAAACACCCCTCCACGCGCCGCCACCTGTTGAGCGTGGTCAGTTCTCTGGCCCTGACCGCCACGGTGGCCCTGGGCTCCCTGGCGCCTGTGGCCGCCCACGCCAAGGACATCGAGCTGCTCAACGTGTCGTACGACCCGACCCGCGAGCTCTATCAGGAGTACAACAAGGCCTTCTCGGCTTACTGGAAGACCAAGACCGGTGACAACGTCACCATCAAGACCTCGCACGGCGGTTCGGGCAAGCAAGCCCGCTCGGTCATCGATGGTCTGGATGCCGATGTGGTCACGCTGGCCCTGGCCTACGACATCGACGCCGTCGCCGAGAAGAACCTGATCGCCAAGGACTGGCAAAAGCGCCTCAAGCTCAACAGCTCGCCCTACACCTCCACCATCGTGTTCCTGGTGCGCAAGGGCAACCCCAAGGGCATCAAGACCTGGGACGACCTGACCAAGCCCGGCGTGGCCGTGATCACGCCCAACCCCAAGACCTCGGGCGGTGCGCGCTGGAACTACCTGGCCGCCTACGGCTATGAGCTGAAAAAGACCAAGTCCGAAGCCAAGGCCAAGGAGTTCCTGGGCAAGCTGTTCGCCAACGTGCCGGTGCTGGACTCCGGCGCCCGGGGCTCGACCACCACCTTCGTCGAGCGCGGCATCGGTGACGTGCTGCTGGCCTGGGAAAACGAAGCCCTGCTGGCCATCAAGGAGCTGGGTCCGGACAAGTTTGACATCATCGCTCCGCCGCTGAGCATCCTGGCCGAGCCGCCTGTGACCGTGGTGGACAAGGTCGTGGACAAGAAGGGCACCCGTGCCGTGGCCCAGGCTTACCTGGAATACCTGTACTCGCCGCAAGGTCAGGACATCGCCGCCCAGAACTACTACCGTCCGACCGATCCGAAGGTGGCCGCCAAGTACGCCGCACAGTACCCGAAGGTCAACCTGTTCAAGATCGACGAACTCGGTGGCTGGACCAAAGTTCAGAAAGAGCACTTCGGTGATGGCGGCGTCTTCGACCAGATCTACGTGAAGAAGTGAGGATCACGGACACACAACATCATTAAGTGGGGTGGTGCCGGCGCCGTGAGGAGATCACGCGCCGCTGCATCTTGGGGGCCGCTTCCTGGTGAAGCGGCCCTTTTTTCTTTTTCGCATAAGCAAGTAAGAAATCCGTTGTTTGTTGAATGAAGACATGTCCCTAACATGCCTTCATTGCATCTAGAAAGGCTTCCGTCATGCTGTTTTCTTTGAAGACCTCCTTGCTTCGTCTGACCGCGGTGGCGGTGATCGCCTCGGGTCTGAGCGCCGGTGCGCAGGCCGACACCAACCTGCTGAACGTCAGCTACGACGTCAGCCGCGAGTTCTACAAGGCCTACAACGTCGCCTTTGCCAAGCACTGGAAACAGAGCACGGGCGAAACGGTGAGCATCAACCAGTCGCACGGGGGCTCCAGCAAGCAGGCGGGCAGCGTCATTGCCGGCCTGGCGGCCGACGTCATCACCATGAACCAGGCCAGCGACATCGACATCCTGGCCGATCGTGGCGCCCTGGTGCCCGTGGACTGGGCCAAGCGCTTTCCCAACAACAGCGCCCCCACCACGTCCGTCACCGTGATCCTGGTGCGCAAGGGCAACCCCAAGGGCATCAAGGATTGGGCCGATCTGGCCAAGCCAGGCGTGTCCGTGGTCATCCCCAACCCCAAGACAGCGGGCAACGGCCGCTACACCTACCTGGCAGCCTGGGGTTCGGTGATCAAGACCGGTGGCAAGCCTGAACAGGCACGCGCTCTGGTGACCAAGATTTTCGCGAACGTGCCTGTGTTCGATGGCGGCGGCCGTGCAGCCACCACCACCTTCGCGCAGCGCAACATGGGCGACGCGCTGGTCACCTTCGAGAGCGAGGTGCCGTTGATCCAGAACGAGTTCAACGGGGACTACCAGGTGGTCTATCCCAAGATCACCATCCTGGCCGAGAACCCGGTCAGTGTGGTCGACAAGGTGGTCGACAAGAAAGGCTCGCGCAAGCAGGCCGAGGCTTATCTGAAATACCTGTGGTCCGACGAAGGCCAGCAGATTGCGGCCAAGTTCCACCTGCGTCCGCGCTCGGCCAAGGTGCTGGCGCAGTACAAGTCGGCCTTCCTGCCCGTGACCACCTTCACGGTGGACGAGGTGTTCGGCAGCTGGCGCAAGGCCCAGAGCGAGCACTTCAAGGACGGTGGCATCTATGACCAGATCACGGTCAGTGGCCGTCGCAACCAGTAAGACGCCCCGTCGTTCTCCAAGCGAGTTGTCATGATTTTGTCCAAAACCCTGCTGCGGCGGCACACCGTGCTGCCCGGCTTCGATCTGGCACTGGGGCTTACGCTCACGTACCTGTGCCTGATCGTGCTCATCCCCTTGAGCGCCACTTTCCTGCGCAGCACCGAGCTCACCTGGGACCAGTTCATCGAGGTGGTCACCTCACCGCGTGTGGTGGCCTCCTACAAGCTGACCTTCGGGGCGTCCTTGCTGGCGGCCATCATCAATGGCGTGTTCGGTCTGCTGGTGGCCTGGGTGCTGGTGCGTTATGACTTCTACGGTCGCCGCATCGTCGATGCGCTCGTGGACCTGCCTTTTGCGCTGCCCACGGCCGTGGCGGGCATCACCCTGACAGGTTTGTATTCGGCCAATGGCTGGATCGGTCAGTACCTGGAGCCCCTGGGCATCAAGGTGTCCTTCACGCCGATCGGTGTCTTTGTGGCGATGACCTTCATCGGCCTGCCTTTCGTGGTGCGCACGGTGCAGCCTGTGCTGGAGGACATGGCGTCCGAGCTGGAAGAGGCCGCCGCCACCCTGGGCGCCAGCCGCTGGCAGAGTTTCACCAAGGTGATCCTGCCCATCCTGATGCCAGCCTTGCTGACGGGTTTTGCGCTGGCCTTTGCGCGGGCGCTGGGCGAGTACGGCTCGATCATCTTCATCGCCGGCAACATGCCCATGGTGTCCGAGATCACGCCGCTGTTGATCATCACCAAGCTGGAGCAATACGACTACGCGGGGGCCACCTCGATCGCGGTGGTGATGCTGGTGATGTCGTTCATCATGCTGCTGGCCATCAACGGCTTGCAGGCCTGGACGCGCAAGCGTCAGGGCAAGTAAAGGGGGGCGTGGATCATGAGTGCTGTTTCTGTGGCCAACCCCCTGCCGGTGCAAAGCGTGGCCCCGCCGGACGTGGCCCGTGCCACCACCGAGCCGGTATGGGTACGTCGCGTGCTGATCGGCGTGGCGCTGGTGTTTTTGTCCCTGTTCCTGTTCGTGCCGCTGGTGTCGGTGTTCTTCGAGGCCTTCAAGAAGGGCTGGGAGGTCTACGTGGCCGCCATCACCGAAGCCGATGCGGTCTCCGCCATGTGGCTGACCCTGATCGCGGCGGCGATCTCGGTGCCGCTGAACCTGGTGTTCGGTGTGTCGGCGGCGTGGGCCATTGCCAAGTTCGACTTCCGCGGCAAGAGCGTGGTGCTGACCTTGATCGACCTGCCGTTCTCGGTCTCACCCGTGATCGCCGGCCTGATCTACGTGCTGGTGTTTGGCCTGCAAGGCTGGTTCGGCGAATGGCTGATGGACCACGACCTGAAGGTGATCTTCGCGGTGCCGGGCATCGTGCTGGCCACCATCTTCGTGACCTTCCCCTTCGTGGCGCGTGAGCTGATCCCGCTGATGCAGGCGCAAGGGCAGGAGCAGGAAGAGGCCGCCCGGGTGCTGGGTGCTTCGGGCTGGCAGACGTTCTGGAAGGTGACCCTGCCCAATGTGAAGTGGGGACTGCTGTATGGCGTGATCCTGTGCAACGCCCGCGCCATGGGCGAGTTCGGTGCCGTGTCGGTGGTGTCGGGGCACATCCGGGGCGAAACCAACACCATGCCTCTGCACATCGAGATCCTTTACAACGAGTACCAGTTCGCCGCGTCGTTCGCCGTCGCGTCCCTGCTGGCCAGCCTGGCGCTGGTCACCCTGGTCCTCAAATACATCGTTGAACGCCGGGTCCATCAGCAGATGGCCCAGGTCCAGCAAGCCGGAGCGGCAGCATGAGCATTGAAGTCAAAAACCTGGCCAAGCGTTTCGGCCAGACCGTGGTGTGCGACAACCTGAACCTGAACATCCCCTCGGGGGAGCTGGTGGCCTTGCTGGGGCCCTCAGGTTCGGGCAAGACCTCCTTGTTGCGCATCATTGCCGGTCTGGAAACGCCCGACAGTGGCACCGTGCTGTTCAACGGCGAAGACACCACCCATGTTGCCGTGCGTGAGCGCAATGTGGGCTTCGTGTTCCAGCATTACGCGCTGTTCGGCCACATGACGATCTTCGAAAACGTGGCCTTCGGTTTGCGGGTGCGCCCCAAGGCCACCCGCCCGCCTGAAGCCGAGATCAAGAAGAAGGTCACAGAGCTGCTCAAGCTGGTGCAACTGGACTGGATCGCCGACCGCTATCCCCACCAGTTGTCCGGTGGTCAGCGTCAGCGCATCGCACTGGCCCGTGCCCTGGCGGTGGAGCCCCAGGTGCTGCTGCTCGACGAGCCGTTTGGCGCCCTCGATGCCAAGGTGCGCAAGGAACTGCGTCGCTGGCTGCGTCGTCTGCACGACGAGATGCACATCACCAGCGTGTTCGTGACCCACGACCAGGAAGAAGCCATGGAAGTGGCCGACCGCATCGTGGTGATGAACCAGGGCCGCATCGAACAGGTGGGCGCGCCGGATGAGGTCTACGACCACCCGGCCACCCCCTTCGTGCTCAAGTTCCTGGGGGACGTCAACCTGTTCCACGGTCGCGATCATGCGCAAGGTGCTGTGGGTGGCGATGCCGCACAGGCTCAGTCGGTGAGCTATGTGCGTCCGCACGAAATCCAGGTGCTGGCCCAGCCTGCGGAAGGCAGCGTGGCCGCCAAGCTGATCGATGTGCTGACCGTGGGGCCCAACACCCGTCTGGCCTTCGAGCGCGGCGATGGCAAGGGGGAGATCGAGGTCGAGCTCACGCGTGACGAATATGCCGCCCTGCGTGATGCCGGCGTGCTCGTCGTCGGCCAGGGGGCGCACCTCAAGGCCCGGCGCGTGCGCCACTTTGAAGCGCCTGCGTCTGCGGGGGCCGCATGAATTTCCAGCAATTGCGCTCGGTCCGCGAGGCGGTGCGCCGGGGTTTCAACCTCACCGAGGTGGCCGCCGCTTTGCACACCTCACAGCCCGGCGTGAGCCGGCAGATTCGCGAACTCGAAGACGAGCTGGGTGTGGAGCTGTTTCTGCGTGTGGGCAAGCGTCTGACGGGCATGACCCCGCCCGGCCAGCAACTGCTGCCCACGGTAGAGCGCCTGCTGCGCGAGGCCGAGAACCTGCGTCAGGCGGCGCGCGACTGCGCCTCGCACGATGTCGGTCCGCTGTCGCTGGCGGCCACCCACTCGCAGGCCCGCTACGCGTTGCCCGGCGCGGTGAAAGATTTTCGGCAGCTCTATCCGCAGGTCACGCTGAGCCTTCACCAAGGCTCGCCGCGCCAGGTGGCTCAGATGCTGCTCAACGGCGAGGCCGACATCGGCATCGCCACCGAGGCGCTGGACCAGTATGACCAGCTGGTGACTTTGCCCTGCTACAGCTGGACCCACAGCGTGGTCGTGCCGCCCGATCACCCGCTGCTCGATGGCGAACCGCTGACCCTGGCCCGGCTGGCCCGCTTTCCGATGGTGACCTATGACGGGGGCTTCACCGGCCGCTCGCACATCGACGAGGCCTTCGCCAATGAGGGGCTCAAGCCCAGCATCGTGCTGTCGGCCATGGACGCCGACGTGATCAAGACCTATGTGGAACTGGGCATGGGTGTGGGCGTGGTGGCCTCGATCGCCTTCGATCCGGATCGCGACCGCAACCTGCGGGCGATCGATGCCGGACACCTGTTCGCGATCAACATGACGCGACTGGCGTTTCGCCGTGGTGCCTACCTGCGCGGCTACGCCTACGGTTTCATGGAAACCTTTGCGCCGCCCCTGACCCGTGAGGTGGTGGAGCAGGCCGTGCGGCAGTCCACCGAGGTCGCGGCCGCTTGAAGCCTGGCGTCAGGCGTGCCCGCGCTGGTAGCGCAGCATGCGGCCCTTGTAGGGGGTGCCCTGGGCGTCACGGCCGCTGAGATCGATCTCTTCCAGCGTGAAGCCGGCGTCGGCCATGCGTTTGTTGAAGGCCGAGCGGTTGCCCCGGTTGGGGTCCACGATCAACACCTCGGCGCAGGGCAGGGCATGCAGGGCAATGAAGCCCGACAGCTTGCCTGACTCGTCGCGCTCATACAGCACGTCGCTGCCGATGATCAGGTCGAAGCGTCCCGACACGGCAGGGTGGCCTGGGCGCTCCACGGTGTCGGCGTCGTCACCCCAGTTGCCGTGGCGGTACGGCAGGGGCGACAACTCGTTGAGGTCAATGTTGCGGTTCAGGAAGGTCTCGGTCAGTGGGTGGCAGTCGGAGGCGGTCACGTCGGCTCCCTGACGATGCGCCACCATGCTGGCCAGCGCCAGACCGCAACCCACTTCCAGAATACGTTCACCTGGCACCAGGGGGCGCTCTGCCATCCACGTGGCCAGCTGCAGCGATGAGGGCCACAGCAGTCCGAACAGCGGCCAGGCGGCGCTGGAGATGCCCAACGCTTCGGCTTCGCCCAAGGGATCGGCGTACTGCTGGCGATCCAGCAGGGATTGGATGTGGAGGTCGTGCGCGCCAGGGATGGCGACGCACTCTTGTTTGGTTTGATAGCCCGGCATGTGCTGGGTGCCCTTTGAGGGAGAGCCGCGCCCTGAGAAGAGGGCGCGCTCGGCGTGAATCGGCTCAATGCGGCGGGCTCATGGGCAGTCGATCGACAGCGCTGCGGCACACAGGGCACAACAGGCGGTCAGGCCGAAGGGGCATTCACGCGGGGCAAGACGAGGAGGCAGCGCAGTCCCTGAACGGGGGCGGTCTGCCGTGGAGGGCAGTGTAGCCCAGCGGCCACTTTCGTGCGTCGGGCAGGGGCAACTGCATGGGGTGACTCGGCGGCGGGTCATACATGGCTAAGTGCGTCACCACACAGACACGTGCATAGCGCGGTTCTATAACCCGCTCACTCACGAACTCGAGACGCGCCCCTGCCGTCGGAAAGACCCCATGATTGAATTTCCAAGCCTGCTCAAATCCAGAGGCGCCTTGTTCCCGATCGTGCTGGCGGCGTTTTTGACTGCCTGCGGTGGTGGTCAGGATCCCGTGTTGGGCAGCCCCGAGGTCGGCATCGCGCCAACGGTCACGACCACGCTGCCCTTGGCCAGCACGCCCGCCGTCACGGGTGTGGCCACCAACAGCCTCGTGTCGGCCACCTTCAGCAAGCCGATGCAGGCCAGCAGCCTCACGCCGACCAGCTTCACTGTAGACTGCCCCGCCGGCACGCCGGTGACCGCGACGGTGGCCTACAACGCCACGACCCAGGTGGCGACCTTGACGCCATCCCAGGCATTGCCAGCGAGCACGCTGTGCGTGGCCACGATCACCACAGCTGTCAAGGACAGCATGGGTCTGGGCCTGGCCAGCAATTTCGTGTGGAGCTTCACCACGGCGGCACTTGCCGATGCGACCCGACCGACCGTCGTGCTGACCGCTCCGGCAGCAGGCGAGGCCAGCGTGCCCATCAACCGCAAGGTCGTCGCGACGTTCAGCGAACCCATGAACGCGGCCACGATTTCCGGGACCAGCTTCACGGTCCGGAACACCACGCTGGGCGTGGCGGTGGCAGGCACGGTGACCTATTCGGCCTCGGCCAGAACGGCCACCTTCACGCCGTCGACCCCCGCCACGTTGGCGGCGAGCACGGCGTACACCGCCACCATCACGACGGCGGCAACCGATCTGGCCGGCAATGCGCTGGCCGGTAACGCCGCCGTCCTGCCGGGCTCGGGCAACCACGTCTGGTCCTTCACGACCGCTGCGGGGGGCGACACCACCGCCCCCACGGTGAGCGCGATCAGCCCGACCGACGGCGCGTCTGGCATTTGCACCACCAAGATCGTCAGCGCCACGTTCAGCGAGCCGATGGACGAGGCCACGATCGACGCGACGACCTTCCGGGTAACCGACAACGGCGTGCCCGTTGCCGGGACCGTGTCCTATGACGCGATGAGCCAGGTGGCCAGCTTCGTGCCGACCAGCGCTTCAGGCTTTGCCGCCAACAAGTCGTTCGTCGTCACGCTGGCCTCTGGCAGCATCGGGGTCAAGGACCTGGCTGGCAACGCACTGGCCAGTGACCGCGTGTGGGGCTTCACGACAGGCTCGCAGCCCTGCGCCGCCGGCGTGAATCTGCGCACCATCGCGTCGTTTGGCGCGTTCGGCGGCGCCGCCGGTGTCACCAATCAGGGCATCAACACGGTGGTCGGGGGTGACCTGGGCACCACAGCTGCTTGCACCTTGATCACCGGTTTCCACGATGCCGTCAACCCCTACGGTGAGACCCCGTTGAACATCGGTGCAGTGAACGGCAGTGTTTACTGCGCACCGCCCGCTCCGGGCACGGCCACCACCATGAGCATCGCGACACAAGCGCTTGCGGATGCTCAAACCGCCTACAACGATCTGGCTGCGCTGCCCCCGGGCCTGGACCCTGGCGCCGGTCAATTGGGCGGTCTGGTGTTGGCGCCTGCCGTGTACACCTCGGCTGGCGGCACCTTTGACATCACGACGGGCGACCTGACACTGGACGCACAAGGTGATGCCAATGCGGTGTGGGTCTTCCAAAGCGCCTCGGCACTGACCGTGGGCCTGAACGCCACACCGCGTCGCGTGCTGCTGATCAATGGTGCGCAGGCCAAGAACGTGTTCTGGCAAGTCGGCAGTGCGGCCCGCATCGAAGATGGCAGCGCCATGGTGGGCACCATCATTGCCCCGGCTGGGGTCACCATATCCACCGCCGGCCAAACCATCCAGACCACCTTGACCGGGAGGGCCATCGGTTTGACTGCCTCGGTGACCATGGTCAACACCACCGTGGTTGCGCCTTGATCCGATCGCCAGAAAGCACAACATGAAAACCATCCATGCATTGCGCCTCAGCGCGATCGGCCTCGCAGCCGCCGTGGCAACGGCGTCCTTCGCGCAGGACAGCGCTGACGACCCCTACTTCTATGGCGGGGTGTCCATCGGCCAGTCCCGCGCGAAAATCGACGAGGAGCGCATCACGGCCAGCTTGCTCGCTGCCGGCCTGACCACCACCATCATGGCGCGTGACGAACGCGACACCGCCTACAAGCTGTTCGGCGGCTATCAGTTCAACCGCAACTGGGCTGTGGAGGCGGGACTCTTCACCCTGGGTACGTTTGGCTTCACATCGACCACGGTGCCGCCGGGCACGCTCAAGGGCCAGATCAAGCTGCAGGGCGTGAACGTCGATCTGGTGGGCATGCTGCCACTGAGCGAGCGGCTCTCGCTCATCGGACGTGTGGGTGCCCAAGGTGCCCGAGCGCGCGACACCTTCACCGGCACGGGTGCGGTGGGCGTGGGTGAGCGCCATCCACGCAAGAGCGAGGTCAACTACAAGCTGGGTGCAGGACTCCAGTACGAGGTCAGTCGATCGTTCTTCGTGCGCGGTGAAGCCGAGCGCTATCGCGTCAATGATGCGGTGGGCAATCACGGCGACATCAACATGTTCTCGGTCAGCCTGGTCTTCCCATTCGGTCGGGCACCCGCTGCGACACCACGCCCGATGGCCGCTGCACCTGCTTACGTGGCGCCGGCCCCGGCCCCTGTTGCAGAGACTCCGGTGGTGGTGACGCCGCCGCCGCGTCGAAAGGTCAGCTTTTCGGCCGATTCGCTGTTCGCGTTCGATCAGTCAGAGGTCAGGCCAGAGGGCATGGCTGAGCTGGACCAACTGTCCAAAGAGCTCAGCGGCACCCAGTTCGACGTGATCACGGTCGAGGGTCACACAGACCGACTCGGCTCGCCGGAGTACAACCAGCGGCTGTCCGTTCAGCGCGCCGAAGCGGTCAAGGCTTACCTGGTTCGTTCGGGCGGGATCGACGCCAACAAGATTTCGGCCATCGGCAAAGGTGAATCGACACCGGCGACCCAGCCAGATGACTGTAAGGACATCAAAGCCCGCACAGCATTGATCGCCTGCCTGCATCCCGATCGTCGCGTCGACGTCGAAGTCACCGGTACGCGTTGACACCCAGTGCGCCACAACACAGTGTGGGCGCGCTCACGCTGTCTGCCGACATTCAACCGTGCAAGCCGCGGCAGAGGCGCCAGACTGACGTGGCCACACTGGCGAGCCTGTGAGCAACTGCTCATAGGCTCGCTGCACGACGCTGTAGCACTCGCAGCTGTGCTGCTCCAGTCCGTGCCGGTCCAGCACCCGCAGGTAGCCACGGCTGTAGTGGACCAAGCCCTTGCGCTGCAGTTGCTGCGCGGCCAGGGTCACGGCTTCGCGACGCACGCCCAGCATGCCCGCGATGCGCTCCTGCGTGATCTCCATGTCATTACCGACTTGTCGATCCAGATGTTGCCGCAACCAGCGACACAACTGCGGGACCACGGCATGGTGCCGGTGGCAGGCCGACGTCTGCGCCATGTGCGTGAACAGCGCCTGGGTGTAGCGCAGTAACTGACGCATCACGGGCTCCACGTTACGTGCAAAGTGGGCAATGTCGCGGGCACGCATGCGCAAGGCCGAGCCGGGGCGCTGCACCAAGGCACTGCTGAGTGCCGTGGTCCCGCCCATGAAAGCACACACCCCCGCCACGCCTTCACGGCCGACCACGGCCACCTCGGCGTATGCGCCATCTTGCAGTGGGGACACCAGTGAAATGACTGACGTCACCGGAAAGTAAACGTAGCGCAGGACAGAGCCTGCGTCGTAGAGCATGACCCCTGTGGTCAGGTCCACGACCTCGATCCAGGGCTGCAGGAGATCGGCGACTTCGGGCGGCAGCGAAGCCAGGAAATGGTTGTACGGCAGAGCCTGTCGAAGGGCACTCACGGCGGCATGTCTCTAGGATGACCCGGGGGCCGATGAGGCGCACTCTAGAGTTTGGCGAATCGATCTTCTATGTCGAAAGACACAGACCTGCGTTCGCCTGCCGCGCCATGCCGACGTCGATCAGACCAGCGGGCGTGCCGGTGGCCGCCCGTCGCCGTAGAGGTCTGCCAACCGGGCCATGGCCTTCACATCGCACAGGTAGAGCCGGCCGTCGGTAATGCGGTGCAGGCCGCGCCGCTCCAGCTTGCGCAACGTCTTGTTGGTGTGCACCAGCGACAGGCCCAGGCCGTCGGCGATGTGCTGCTGCGTCAGGGGAAAGGGAATACCGCCCGCACCCGCGTCAGCCTGAAGTGCGGCCGCGCGCTTGAACAGCAAGATGAGCATCGAGGCGATGCGTTCCTCGGCCGTGCGACGACCGACCGACAACAGCGTGTCGTCGACCATCGATTCCTCGTGCGCGGTGAGCCAGGTCACATTGAAGCCCATCATCGGGCTGCGCCGGTGCAACTCCCACAGCGAATCGCGCTGGAAGACGCAGAACAGGGCATCGGTGAGCGTCTCCACCCCGTGCGCTGCGGCGTCGCCCATCTTTTGCTGCACGCCGATGAAGTCACCGGGCAGCAAAAAGCTGAGGATCTGCCGGCGTCCGTCGCTGAGCGTCTTGTACCGGAAGGCCCAGCCCTGCAACAGCGTGTACAGCGGCGCGTCGGTCTGACCTTCGTGAATGAGCGCCTCACCGGCGTCCAGGCGTCGCTCGCGTCTCTTGAGTGACTGGACCAGTTCGAGCTCTTCGCCCGTCGGTTCATGAAACAGCTTGAGCGCCCGTAAGGGGCAGTCGCGGCAGGCGGTCTCTGGACTGGACGCGGGGAGGATCTCAGTGGACGGTGGTGCGGGTAATACCATCGTGCATTGTGACGCACGCCAGGGTCGGCATCAGGTCCATGCGATGACCACGAACACACGAAGCGCACAGGGCCTCTTGAAACTGAGCGCGTCGTCCCTATAATCTATTAGCACTCACCTCTGACGAGTGCTAACGGTTGAGCCGCTCCGGTGGTCAGACCCCACATTCGTACCGCTGATGTGAGCATTCACTCACGTCGCATCCATTGTCAAACCGATGTCTCAAGACATACAGGAGAAGTCATGAAACTGCGTCCTCTGCACGATCGCGTGATCGTCAAGCGCTTGGAACAAGAAACCAAGACCGCCCTGGGCATCATCATCCCCGACAACGCCGCCGAGAAGCCTGACCAAGGCGAAGTGCTGGCCGTCGGCCCTGGCAAGCGCAATGACAAGGGCGAATTCGTCGTCCTGAACGTGGCTGTGGGCGATCGCGTCCTGTTCGGCAAGTACTCGGGCCAGACCGTCAAGGTCGATGGCGAAGAGCTGCTGGTCATGCGCGAAGAAGACCTCTTCGCCGTCGTCACCAAGTAAAGCCCTGACGCTTTCCTCTGCGCCGACTGAGCGCAAGGCAAGCGCGGCTTTCCACCCCATTTACTGAATTCGGAGAAATACACATGGCAGCAAAAGACGTCATCTTTGGCGGCGAAGCACGTGCTCGCATGGTCGAAGGCGTGAACATCCTGGCCAACGCGGTCAAGGTCACCCTGGGCCCCAAGGGTCGCAACGTGGTGCTCGAGCGCTCGTTCGGCGCCCCCACCGTGACCAAGGACGGTGTGTCCGTGGCCAAGGAAATCGAACTCAAGGACAAGCTGCAGAACATGGGCGCGCAGATGGTCAAGGAAGTTGCTTCCAAGACCTCTGACAACGCTGGCGACGGCACCACCACCGCCACCGTGCTGGCCCAGGCCATCGTGCGCGAAGGCATGAAGTACGTGGCCGCCGGCATGAACCCGATGGATCTGAAGCGCGGTATCGACAAGGCGGTTGCCGCCCTGATCGTCGAGCTGAAGAAGCAATCCAAGGCCACCACCACGACCAAGGAAATCGCTCAAGTTGGCACCATCTCCGCCAACTCGGACGCTGACGTCGGCGAAATCATCGCCAACGCCATGGACAAGGTCGGCAAGGAAGGCGTCATCACCGTTGAAGACGGCAAGAGCCTGAACAACGAGCTGGAAGTCGTCGAAGGCATGCAGTTCGATCGCGGCTACCTGTCGCCTTACTTCATCAATAACCCTGAAAAGCAAGCCGCCTTGCTGGACAACCCCTTCGTGCTGCTGTACGACAAGAAGGTGTCCAACATCCGTGACCTGCTGCCCACCCTGGAGCAAGTTGCCAAGGCTGGCCGTCCGCTGCTGATCATCGCTGAAGACGTCGATGGCGAAGCCCTGGCCACCCTGGTGGTCAACACCATCCGCGGCATCCTGAAGGTGGTCGCTGTCAAGGCACCTGGCTTCGGCGACCGTCGCAAGGCCATGCTGGAAGACATCGCCATCCTGACCGGCGGCAAGGTCATCGCTGAAGAAGTCGGCATGGCACTGGACAAGGTCACCCTGGCTGACCTGGGCCAAGCCAAGCGCGTTGAAGTGGGCAAGGAAAACACCACCATCATCGACGGCGCTGGCGAAGCGGCTGACATCGAAGCCCGCGTCAAGCAAATCCGCATCCAGATCGAAGAAGCGACCAGCGACTACGACCGCGAAAAGATGCAGGAACGCGTGGCCAAGCTGGCCGGCGGCGTGGCCGTGATCAAGGTCGGCGCTGCCACCGAAGTCGAAATGAAGGAAAAGAAGGCACGCGTTGAAGACGCCCTGCACGCCACCCGTGCAGCCGTCGAAGAAGGCGTGGTTGCTGGTGGTGGCGTGGCCCTGCTGCGCGCCAAGCAAGCTGCTGGCAATGTGCACGGCGACAACGCTGACCAGGAAGCCGGCATCAAGCTGGTCCTGAAGGCTGTCGAAGCACCTCTGCGCGAAATCGTGGCCAACGCTGGTGGCGAACCCTCCGTGGTCGTCAACGCCGTCTTGGCTGGTTCGGGCACCTACGGCTTCAACGCTGCCAACGACACCTACGGTGACATGATCGAAATGGGCATCCTGGATCCCACGAAGGTCACCCGCACGGCTCTGCAGAACGCCGCATCCGTGGCCTCGCTGATGCTGACCACCGAGTGCATGATCTCCGAAGCCCCGAAGGACGAGGCTGGTGGCATGCCCGACATGGGTGGCATGGGCGGTATGGGTGGCATGGGCGGCATGGGCATGTAATGCCTTGGGGTGCGGTTCACCGCACCCGTCGCCTGGCAACCTGGCCAGACAAGAAAAAGGCCGCTGGATTCAGCGGCCTTTTTTCATGCGCTCACCGATCGCAGATCAGGTGGCACGGCCCTCACGTACAGCGCGGTCATGGGCCTCGGTGTCTTCCTTGATGTGGCGCGCCACAAAGCGGCCAATGTAGGCGCCCATGATCAGGGTGAAGGCAATCACGCCCAAGCTCATCAGGCCGTAGTCGGTGGTCAGGAAGTCGGTCAATGCTTGCATGATGTTTCTCCGTTGTGCTTGCTTGGAGCTATCAAACCGCGGATCGAGCCAGAGCGTTCTGACTTACATCAAGTTTGTATACGCCCCACACCGGATTGGCAAGCGGGTTTGACGCGGCGCAACCTGGGTCACCGCCTCACTCAAACGCGGCTGAGCGCCTGGCCCACTGTGGCACGCAGGTGGTCGAGCACATGCTGCGCGATCTTGTTCAGCGGCAGCACTTCCTGCACCGCACCGGCTGCAATCGCCTCGCGCGGCATGCCGAACACCACGCAGCTGGCTTCATCCTGCGCCACGCAGTAGGCCCCGGCGTCGCGCATCTCCCGCATGGCCTTGGCGCCGTCGCCCCCCATGCCGGTCAGCATGATGCCGATGGCGTTGGGGCCGGCCACGCGCGCCGCCGACTTGAACAGCACTTCCACGCTGGGCTTATGGCGGTTGACCGGGTCACCATCTTGCACACGGGCGATGTAGTTGGCCCCCGAGCGCTCCACACTCAGGTGCAGGCCACCCGGGGCAATGTAGGCATGGCCGGGCAGAATGCGCTCGCCATCGCTGGCTTCCTTCACGCGGATCTTGCACAGACCGTCCAGGCGGGCCGCATAGTTGCGCGTGAACCCCGGGGGCATGTGCTGCGTGATGATCACCCCGGGTGAGTCGGCGGGCAGCGTCACCAGCACTTCCTTGGTGGCTTCGGTGCCGCCGGTCGATGCACCAATGAAGATCAGCTTCTCGGTCGACAGGCGGCCCAGGCTGTAAGAGCCCGTGTTCAAGGGTTTGGCCGTCGTCGTTGTCGCATTCGGCGCCACGCGTTGTCCGGGCGCTGGTGTCGCAGCGGCTGCAGGGGTAGCCGCCGGTGTCAGGCGGTGAATGCGCGCCTTCGACGCCACCCGGATCTTGTCCGTGATGTCGTCCGACAACTGACGCAGGCCATCCACCACACCGATCTTAGGCTTGGAGACAAAGTCCACGGCGCCCAGCTCCAGCGCCTTGAGTGTCACCTCGGCGCCGCGCTCGGTCAGCGTGGACACCATCACCACTGGCATCGGGCGCAGGCGCATCAGCTTGGAGAGGAAGTCCAGGCCGTCCATGCGCGGCATTTCCACGTCCAGCGTGATGACGTCGGGGTTGAGGTTGCGGATCATTTCGCGGGCCACAAACGGGTCGGCCGCGGCGCCGATGCATTCCATGTCGGGTTGTCGGTTGATGATCTCCGTCAGCATGCTGCGAACCAGCGCCGAGTCGTCCACCACCACCACAGAAATCTTGGGCATGTCGTTCTCCGCCTGTCAGAACAGGTCGATCGAGCCGCCGCCCGTCGAGACGGGGGCCACTTTTTGCGCCGCCAGGCGCTCTTGTTGAAGGATGGCTTCCGGGTTGCTGGGCGCCAGGCGCTTGACCATGGCCTTGCCGCTGAACGGCAGGAAGCAGACCTTGCGTGGGTAGATGTCGAGCACGTCCTTGGACACCACCGGAATGCGCTCGGTCTTGAGATAGTCCATCACGAAGGCGGTGTTGCGCTCACCCACGTTGATGGTGTTCATGCCACTGATGACGGCGCCGCCACCAAAGACCTTGGCCTCCATCGTCATCCGTGTCGCCCCCATCTTCAACAGCTCGTTGATCAGCAACTCCATGGCATAGGAGCCGTAGCGTCCGGAGTCCTGGCCGTTGCCGCCACTGTCCGGCAGCATGAAGTGGTTCATGCCCCCGACCTTGGCCTGGCGGTCCCACAGGCACACGGCAATGCACGAGCCCAGCGTGGTCATGATCAGCAGGTCTTCGTTGTACACAAAGTACTCGCCTGGAAGGATCTTGACGGCCTCGGCCTTGAAGTGGGCGTCGAAAAAGAAGAAGGAGGCCTCGCCCGGTTTGGGTGTTCGGGCCTTGAGGCGGGCCAGGCGCTCCGTGCGCGGCCCAGGCGCCTGGCTGAGCGCTGCCGCTGCAGAGGCGAGGGTTCCCGGCCTTGGGCTGGCGCCCAAAGTGGCGCCGCGTGCGTTCCCAAAAGGTGGAATGCTGGACATGAGGAATCCTTGTGGCGACGCGAATCAGACCCGATCGTAGACCGTCTTGCCCTTGAGGACGAAGATGTCACGCGATTCGGTGAAGTTCTCGGAGTGCCCGACAAACAGCAGCCCCTTGGGCTTCATGACCCCATGGATGCGCTCCAGCACTTTACGCTGCGTCGGTCCGTCAAAGTAAATCATCACATTGCGGCAGAACACCACGTCAAAGGGTTCTCCCAGCTGCCACTGAGTCTGCATCAGGTTGAAGGGACGGAACTCCACCATCTTCGCCAGCTCTGGCTTGACCCGGATGAAGCCGGCGTTGTTGCCCTTGCCGCGCAGAAAGAACTGCTTGAGCCGCTGCGGGCTCAGTCCTCGGGCATCGGCGTCGTACACCGCGCGGGATGCGGTCTGCAGCACGTTGGTGTCGATGTCGCTGGCAAGGATCTTGACCGGGGCGTTCAGTCCCACGGTTTCGGCCACCGTCATGGCCAGCGAATAAGGCTCTTCCCCCGTGGAGGCGGCGCAACACCAGATGCGTGTGGGCTGGGGCCCGCGGGCCTTGAGCCAGTCGGTCAAGGTGTGAAAGTGGTGGTCTTCCCGGAAAAACGAGGTCAGGTTGGTCGTCAGACAATTGACGAACTCCTGCCACTCCTGTTGAGCCTGGGCTCCCGAGGCGCTTTCCAGCCATTGCAGATAGCCCTCGAACGACGGGTGGCCAGTCTCTCGCAAGCGCCGCGACAGGCGGCTGTACACCATGGCCTGCTTGCCTTCGTGCAGACTGATGCCAGCGCGATCGTAGATGAGTGCGCGCACGCGCGCGAAATCGCGGGCGTGGAAATTGAACTCTCTGTCGGCAACGATGTCCATGAAAACTGTGACTTGAGGGCAAAAATGGCGGCTGGGGCAAGGTGAACCCGCTGTTGCACCTTACCTTGAATCAGGTATATCGGACGCGATGGCGGGGCCTTGAGTCGGCTTGTGGGCTCTCGGAGATGATTCCGATTGCCCCCTATTAGGCCCCTCATTCAGGGGATTCGGTGCAGCTTGCCCTGCTAGACTTGCGGACAATTGACGAATTTGTCGTGGAGTGAGTCATCGCATCCCCCAGCTGTCATCCTGCAGTACCTGACGACACCGCGTTGGCTCCGGAAGGCGGGCTCGATCTGAGCAACGCCGTTGCCTTGTTGACCCAGGCGGGTTGGCGTGCGCCGGTCGGCGCCCAAGCGGGCGAGTGGCTCTGGGTGCAAGCCATTGTCGATGGCTTGTGCGACCTGTCCAGCCGTGATCCGCTCACCGGTCTGGCCAACCGCCGTCAGTTCGAAACCGCTCTGGCCCGCGAGATCGACCGGGTGGCCCGCGTGGGTGAGCCCTCGCTGCTGATCGTTGCCGACATTGATCACTTCAAGGCCATCAACGACACCCATGGACATGTGGCCGGTGATGCGGTCATCCGCGCGGTGGGTGAGTGCCTGCAGGAATGTGTGCGGCCCATGGACCTGGTGGCCCGCGTGGGTGGCGAAGAGTTCGCCATCATCCTGCCCAATTGCCCCCCAGCTTTCGGGCAGACGGTTGCCGAGCGCATCCGCCATCGGGTCGCGCAGCGACAGATCCATTTGCTCGATGGCGCCTTGACCTCGGTGACGGTGAGCATTGGCGGGGCGTTTGCGCCGCAGTGGGTGCGCTCTTCGGTCATCATCTGGACCGAGCGCGCCGACCAGCAGCTCTACCGTGCCAAAGCGGAAGGCCGCAACCGCACGTGCCTGGACACGCCACCCCTCACGGTGGTCAGCGCCGAGGAGAAAAGCTTCCTGTTCAGCAGTCTTGCGCAATCTGACACCCTTTCGGCCTCAGAAATTCTTGAGGAACACCCGAAAACGACCTCATGATGGTGCCCATGCCAGTTTCCGAGACAAATCCTTCCAAATCGTCCGCCCGGCTCGCTCGCACGGTGGCCGTCACCAGCGGCAAGGGCGGGGTGGGCAAGACCTTCTTCAGTGCCAACCTGGCCACGTCGCTGAGCCGCCAAGGCCTCAAGGTGCTGGTGCTGGACGCCGATCTGGGCCTGGCCAACCTCGACGTGGTGCTCAACCTGTATCCCAAGATCACGCTGCATGACGTGTTCACGGGGAAGGCGCAGCTCGAAGAAGCCATCTTGCCTGCGCCCGGCGGTTTCCATGTGCTGCTGGCCGGTTCGGGTCTGGTTGAGTACTCGCGCCTGACCCCCGAGGTTCGCGAGAAGCTGCTCGAGATCTTCGAAGCCGTCAAGCCGCGCTTTGACGTCATCGTGATTGACACGGGGGCCGGCATCTCCGATGTGGTGCTCTATGCCGTCTCGATGGCCACAGAGGTCATCGTCGTGGCCACGCCCGAGCCCACCTCCATGACCGACGCGTATGCCACCATCAAGGTGCTGTGCGCGCAGCAGTCGCGCGAAAAAATGCACCTGGTTGTCAATCAGGTGGCACGGCCGGGCGACGGGCGCACCATCTGCCAGCAACTGCAGCAGGTGGTCGACCGCTTCGTGGTCAGCCCCACCGGGGTGGTGCCCAAGCTGCACTTCCTGGGTGACATTCCGTTTGACCCCAGCGTGCGCGAGGCCGTGCGCAAGCGTCAGTTGTTGCTGGAGCTGCACCCTGGCAGCCCCGCCGCCCTGGGTGTGAACCAAGTGGCTGTGCGTCTGCTGGGCCGCGCCTGATTTTCAGTCCTGTCCTGTTCCTGTTGTTTGCCCATGCACGATCCTGATCCGGTCCAGGACGACGATCCCGCCGAGACCCTGCCGACCCCCACCGCTTACACCTTGCTCGGCGGCGACGCCCGGGTGCGTGAACTGGTCGACCGCTTCTACGACCTGATGGACCTGGAGCCAGCCTTCACGGAGCTGCGGGCCGCCCACGGCACCAGCCTTGATGAGGCGCGCGACAAGCTGTACTGGTTCCTGAGCGGCTGGCTCGGTGGTCCCAGCTTGTACATCGAGCGGTTTGGGCATCCACGTCTGCGTGCCCGGCATCTGCCGTTTGCCATTGGCATCAAGGAGCGCGACCAATGGGTGGCCTGCATGAGTCAGGCCATGGTGGATGTGCAGGTGCCCGACGCGCTCGTGCAACGTCTGCAGCACGCCTTCATGCAGACCGCCGACTGGATGCGCAACAAGTAAAGCGTCAGTAGCTGACCTGGCCCTTGGTCTTGCCGGGCTTGAGCAGCACCACCAGCGCCCCCACGCCACCTTCGTCGGCGCGCGCCTGCACGAAGGCCAGCACCCGCTCGCTTTGCACCAGCCAGCGCCGCGTCTTGTCCTTGAGCACGGGCTGCTTGCCGGGTGAGCCCAGGCCTTTGCCGTGCACCACGCGCACGCACCGCCAGCCTTTCAGGTGGGCCTGGCGCAGGAACTCGCTGAGCGCTTCACGGGCCTCGTCGGTGCGCAGGCCATGCAGGTCGAGCTCGCCTTGCAGCGCCCACACGCCCCGGCGCAATTTGCGCACCACGTCAATGCCCAGCTCCGGCCGGCGCCACGACAGCGTCTCGTCGGTTTCCAGCAGGCTTTCTACATCGAACTCGTCCGACAGGGATTCGCGCAGCGCGGCTTGCTCGTCGAGCTGACGGCGCGCTGGAATGGGCTGGGGGCGTGGCGGGGTGAGGCTGGCACGACCGGTGTGAGGCATGCCGTGAACCGCCCCGACCATGCGCTTGAACAGGGCGGCGTCGGCTTCGTGGCTGCGCTGGGCAGCCTCGCGACGTGCCTGCTCGGCGCGCTCTTGCTCACGGCGTGTCGCAGCCTCTTTCGCAGCCTTGCCCAAGGCGCGTTTGAGGTCTGCGAAGTCGCGCAGCGTGGTGTTGAGGGGGGGCTTGTTGGTGGGGCTCACAAGGCGCAAGCCTACAACAACTTAGATCAGCCCCTTTTCGGCGAAGGACAGGGCCCCGCAGCGGCCCACCACGAGGTGATCGAGCACCCGCACATCGACCAGCTGCAGGCTGCTTTTCAGTGTCTGGGTGAGCAGCTCGTCGGCCCGTGATGGCTCGAGCAAGCCCGAGGGGTGGTTGTGCGCCAGGATCACGCTGGCGGCGTTGAGCTCAAGCGTGCGCTTGACGACCTCACGCGGGTAGACCGACGTTTGCGTGAGCGTGCCCCGAAACAACTCTTCGCAGGCAATCAGCCGGTGCTGGGCATCGAGGAACAGCACGGCAAAGACCTCGTGGGGCAGGGCGCCCAGGCGCATCTGCAGGTAGTCCTTCACGAGCTGGGGTGAGGAGAACACGGGCTGGCTTTGCAGCGTCCCCGAGAGGCTGCGCCTGGCCATCTCCATCACGGCCATCAGCTCGGCCCGCTTGGCCGGCCCCAGACCCTTGACGCGGGTCAGTTGCGCGGGTTGTGCCGCCAGCAGGCCTGCGAGGCCCCCCAGGTCCGTCAACACCTTTTCGGCCAGTTGCAGCACGCCCAGGCCCTTCATGCCGGTGCGCAGCAGCAGGGCCAGCAGTTCGGCGTCGGCCAGCGCAGCGGCGCCGTGCGTCAACAGCTTTTCTCGGGGCCGAAGTGCGGCGGGCAGGTCTTTCATCGGGGCTGTGACAGGGTGTGGATAGAGCGATAGATTCTCGGTTGGGCCGGTCCGGGTGCCTATCCTTCGGAAGAACGCCCTCGGATGGGTGGGCCTGATGCCGGACAAGTCTTTCGCACATGCGTCTGCGCAAACGGCTTCTGAAACCTAAAATCGGCGTTTTCTTATCCGGATCCCCGCTGCAGCGTCTGCCACGCGGGAGACACCACCATGACCTCTGCTGCCCCCTTGGTTGCCCCTGGCGCTTTCCTGACCCTGCACTACCGCCTGGCGGGGCCGGATGGCGGTGACGTCATCAACACCTTCAACGACAAGCCCGCCACCCTGTCGCTGGGTTCAGGCGAGCTCGCCCCCGCACTCGAAGCCCGCCTGATCGGCTTGGCCGAAGGCACCCGCACCGTCATCGAACTGGCCCCCGGCGAGGCCTTCGGCCAGCGCAACCCCGAGATGATCCAGCGCGTGGCCTTGTCCCTGCTGCGCAAGCTCGGTGACCTCGATGAAACCTGGGCGGTGGGTGATGTCGTGCAGTTCCCGACGCCCGATGGCAAAGGGTCCTTTGCCGGGGTCGTGCGCGAACTGGATCCGGCCGGGGAGTGGGCCTTGTTTGATTTCAATCACCCCCTGGCAGGCCAGCCTTGCACGTTCGAAGTGCAGCTGATCGGCGTGCTCTGATCCGCGCTTTCAAGCCGCCCCTTTTTGCCAGGACCTCACGCATGACCCAAGTCCAAGATGTTTTGCTGGCCGAGCCGCGCGGCTTTTGCGCCGGCGTCGACCGCGCCATCGAGATCGTCGAGCGCGCGCTCGCGCAGTTCGGTGCGCCCATTTACGTGCGCCACGAGATCGTGCACAACACCTATGTGGTCAACGACCTCAAGGCCAAGGGCGCCATCTTCATCGAAGACCTGGCCGAGGTGCCGCCCGGTGCCACCTTGATCTTCAGCGCCCATGGCGTCAGCCAAGAGGTGCGCCGTGAGGCTGATGCCCGTGGTTTTCAGGTGTTTGACGCCACCTGCCCGCTGGTCACCAAGGTCCACGTCGAAGTGGCCAAGCTGCACCGTGAGGGCTATGAGTTCATCATGATCGGCCACAAGGGTCACCCGGAGGTCGAAGGCACGATGGGCCAGGTCACCGAGGGCATCTACCTTGTCGAGGACGAGGATGACGTCGCCACGGTGCAGGTTCGCTACCCCGAGAGGCTGGCGGTGGTCACGCAGACCACGCTGTCGGTGGACGATGCAGCGGGCATCCTGGCGGCGATCAAGCGGCGCTTTCCGAACGTCCGTGAGCCCAAGCAGCAGGACATCTGCTACGCCACCCAGAACCGCCAGGATGCGGTGAAGATCATGGCGCCGCAGGTGGACGTGGTCATCGTGGTGGGCAGTCCCACCAGCTCCAACAGCAACCGCCTGCGCGAACTGGCCGAGCGTCTGGGCACGCCGTCGTACATGATCGACAGCCCCGATGACCTGCAGGAAAGCTGGTTCGACGCGCACCCGCGCGTGGGCCTGACTGCCGGCGCCTCGGCTCCGGACGTGTTGGTGCAGCAGGTGATCGCCCGCTTGCATGCACTGGGCGCCGTGGGCGTGCGTCGCATGCAAGGCGTGGAAGAACATGTGCGCTTCCCCCTGCCCAAGGGGCTGGGCGGCACGGGCCTGGACCGACCGCTGCCGACCGAGCGCAACAGCGACAATAGCCAGTAAGCTCAAACCACATTCCAACCTGATTCCTCACCATGCTTGACATTGCCCTGCTGCGCAAAGACCTCGACAGCGTGCTGGCCCGCCTGGCCAAGCGCAAGAACCCGCAGCCCTTCCTGGACGAGGGCGCCTACCGCGCGCTTGAAGCCGAACGCAAGACCATCCAGAGTCGCACCGAAGAGCTGCAGTCCCAGCGCAACAGCCTGTCCAAGCAGATCGGCATGCTCAAAGGCAAGGGCGAAGACGTCTCGGCCGTGATGGCGCAAGTGGGCGGCATTGGTGACGAGCTCAAGGCCAGTGCCGATCGCCTGGAGGTCATCCAGACCGAGATCGCCGCCATGCTGCTGGCCGTGCCCAATCTGCCGCACGACAGCGTGCCGGTGGGCACGGACGAGTCCGGCAACGTGGAAGTGCGCCGCTGGGGCACGCCTGCCACCTACGGCTTCGAGGTCAAGGACCACGTGGACGTGGGCGCGCCGCTGGGGCTGGACTTCGAGACGGGTGCGAAGCTGTCTGGTTCGCGCTTCACCTTTCTGAAGGGCCCCGCCGCCCGCCTGCACCGCGCGCTCGCCCAGTTCATGCTGGACCTGCAGACGCAGGAGCACGGCTACACCGAGTGCTATACGCCGTATCTGGTGCAGGCCAAGGCCCTGCAAGGCACGGGCCAGTTGCCCAAGTTCGAGCAGGACCTGTTCCACGTTACCTCGGGCGACGGTGAGGCGTCTGACAGCAAGTGGTACCTGATCCCGACCTCGGAGGTGACGCTGACCAATTCCGTGGCCGACACCATCGTGCCGCTGGACCAGTTGCCCATCAAGCTCACGGCGCACAGCCCGTGTTTCCGTTCGGAGGCGGGCAGTGCCGGCCGTGACACGCGCGGCATGATCCGCCAGCACCAGTTCGACAAGGTGGAGATGGTGCAGATCACCACGCCCGAGCAGAGCTATGAAGCCCTGGAAGAGATGGTGGGCCACGCCGAGGCCGTGCTGCAGAAGCTGGAGTTGCCGTACCGTGTGATGTCGCTGTGCACGGGAGACATGGGCTTTGGCGCGACCAAGACCTATGACCTGGAGGTGTGGCTGCCCGCGCAAAGCGCCTACCGTGAGATCAGCTCGGTGTCGAACTGCGAGGCCTTCCAGGCTCGCCGCATGCAAGCCCGCTACAAGAATGCCCAAGGCAAGAACGAGCTGGTGCACACCTTGAACGGTTCTGGCCTGGCCGTGGGGCGTGCCATGGTGGCCGTGCTGGAGAACCACCAGCAGGCCGATGGCTCGGTGTATGTGCCGGTGGCCTTGCGTCCCTACCTGGGCGGGGCCGAGTTCATCCGCATGGCGTGACGGTGCGTGGAACGCCAAAAACTGATGCTATACTTGTGGGCTACACACCGTTGACCACGGGTGCACCAGTTTAGGAGAGGTGGCAGAGTGGTCGAATGTACCTGACTCGAAATCAGGCGTAGGTGTATAACCTACCGTGGGTTCGAATCCCACCCTCTCCGCCAAGCATGAGCCCTTGCAAGTCATTGATTTGCAAGGGCTTTTTGCTATGCGCTCCGATGGCTTGGTGCCCTGTGAGGTCATCGATGGGTGCGCCTTCTCTGGGTATCGCGTGAACTTCCGCGATGGCGGCACATCCGCCGCCGCTGCGTTCGGCCCGTCATCCTGGTGAACTACCATCCGAGCCGACGACCCTGGTTTCTAAAGGATGATTCGACGTGACACATGGCACGGCACCAGACGCTGACAACGCTTCGCCCGCGCTGGCTCCTGTGAGTTTCTGGGAGGCCTTTGTGTTCTGGCTCAAGTTGGGCTTCATCAGCTTCGGTGGCCCGGCCGGGCAGATTGCCATCATGCACGCCGAGTTGGTTGAGCGTCGTCGCTGGATCAGCGAGAAGCGCTTTCTGCATGCGCTCAATTACTGCATGGTGTTGCCGGGGCCGGAGGCGCAGCAGCTGGCCACTTACATTGGCTGGCTCATGCACCGGACCTGGGGCGGCATCGTGGCCGGTGCCCTGTTTGTGCTGCCGTCGCTGGGCCTGCTGGTGGCCTTGTCGTGGGTCTACATCGCTTTCGGCGACCTGCCTGTCGTGGCAGGCCTGTTCTATGGCATCAAGCCGGCCGTGACCGCCATCGTGTTGCAGGCCGCTCACCGCATCGGATCGCGTGCTTTGCAGAACCGTTGGCTATGGGGGATCGCGGCGGCATCCTTCGTCGCGATCTTTGCGCTCAACGTGCCGTTTCCCATCATTGTGGTGGTGGCGGCGTTGATCGGCTACGTTGGTGGGCGCATGGCGCCGACGCAGTTCCAACTGGGCGGCGGGGACGGCAAGGTCACGGCCTCGCTCGGGCCCGCCTGGATCGACGATGACACCCCGACGCCCTCGCATGCGCAGTTCCGCTGGGGGCGCCTGGCGCGCCTGGCATTGTCTGGGGCGGCTTTGTGGCTGGTGCCGATGGGCTTGCTCACGGCCAGCGTGGGCTGGCACCACACGCTCACGCAGATGGGCTGGTTCTTTACCAAGGCTGCGCTGCTGACGTTCGGCGGGGCCTATGCGGTGTTGCCGTATGTGTACCAGGGCGCGGTGGGCCACTACGGCTGGCTCAACCCGGCTCAGATGATCGATGGGCTGGCGCTGGGCGAAACCACGCCGGGGCCGCTGATCATGGTGGTGGCGTTTGTGGCTTTCATTGGCGGCTACGTCAAGGCCGTGCTGGGTCCAGATGCCTTGTTCCTGGGCGGCGCCTTGGCCGCGGTGCTGGTGACGTGGTTCACCTTCCTGCCGTCTTTCCTGTTCATCCTGGCGGGCGGGCCGTTGGTGGAGTCCACCCACAACGACCTTCATTTCACCGCGCCGTTGACGGCCATCACCGCCGCGGTGGTGGGCGTGATCCTGAACCTGGCGCTGTTCTTCGGCTACCACGTGCTTTGGCCCGAGGGGTGGGCCGGGCAGTTTGACGCTGGATCGGCGCTGATTGCCTTGGGCGCGGCGGTGGCACTGTTTCGATTCAAGCGCTCGGTGATGCAGGTGATTGGGGTGTGTGCGGTGGTGGGGTTGATGTGGCAGATGTGGGGGCGGTGAGTGGACTCTTTCTCCAGTGCCCACGGGGAAACGTCACGTCACCTGTGTGCCGACCGTGGCTAATGGCACAGTACGCCCCATGAACATCATCATTTTGGGCGCTGGCCGTGTGGGCGAGAGCGTCGCCGAAAGCCTGGTCTCCGAGCAGAACGACATCACGGTGATCGATCAAGATCCCGTGCGCCTGCGGGTGCTGGAAGAGCGTCTGGACTTGCGTGGGGTCGTGGGCAATGGCATCCAGCCCTCGGTGTTGCGCGAGGCGGGGGCGCAGGACGCCGACATGGTCATTGGGTGCGCCACGTCGGACGAATCCAACCTGGTGTTCTGCAAGGTGGCCTACAACGTGTTTCAGGTGCCCACCACCATTGCGCGCCTGCGTTCGCCCGAGTTCAAGGAAGGCGATGAGCTGTTGTCCAAGGCAGGTTTTGCGGTCGACCAGGTCATCTGCCCAGAGGATTCGGTCACGCACTACATCAACAAGTTGCTCGAGTATCCGGAAGCCTTGCATGTGCTGGAGTTCGCGGAAGGTCGGGTGTGCCTGATCGGGGTGAAGGCCGTGGCGGGCAGCACCTTGGCCGGACGAACCCTGGCGGAGTTCAAACAGTGCTTCCCCAACTTCGAGATGCGGGTGGTGGCGCTGTACCGTCAGGATGTGGGCGTCGAGCCGACGCGTGACACGGTGGTGTTGCCGGGGGACGAGGTGTTCGTGCTGGCCGCGCAGGAGCACATCCGGCAGGTGCTCAAGGCCATCCACAATGTGGACCAGCCGGTGCAGCGCGTGATGATCGGTGGCTGCGGGAAGGTGGGCTTGCGTCTGGCGCGCAGCCTGATCGGGCAGTATCAGGTCAAGCTCATCGAGCAAAAGCTCACGCGTTGTGAGTACCTGGCCAGTCAGTTGCCTTCGGATGTGCTGGTGCTGCAAGGCGATACCGTCGACGAGGACCTGCTGGAGGAAGAGAACGTGGCCGACATGGACATGTTCCTGGCGCTGACGGACGACGATGAAGACAACATCATGGCGGCGATGCTGGCCAAGCGATTGGGCGCACGCCGGGTGATGGCGCTGATCAACCGGCGCTCTTATGCCGACATGTTGAACGGCGGCATGATCGACATCGCGGTCTCGCCCGCCCAGACTGTGATCGGGGAGTTGTTGACGCACATTCGCCGCGGTGACGTGGTGGGGGTCCATAGCCTGCGCCGTGGTGCCGCCGAGGCTCTGGAAGGGGTGGCGCGGGGCGATGCCAAGACGTCCCGGCTGGTGGGGCGGCGCATTGAGAACATCAAGCTGCCCGCTGGGGCCCGGTTCGGTGCCATCGTGCGGGGCGAGGGGCGTCAGTCTCAGGTGCTGATGCCGCACCATGACACGCTCATCGAGACGGATGATCACATCATCATCTTCATTCCCCACAAGCGTCTGGTGCGTGCGGTGGAGAAGCTGTTTCAGGTCGGCGCGACGTTTTTCGGGTGATCGCCATGCAGTTGTTTGGTCCGGTTCTGGCCTTGCTGGCGCGCATCCTGATGGCGTTTGCCTTTGCCTTTTTTGTGCCTTTGGCCTGGGCGTGGTTTGAAGATGCCGCAGCCCTGCGGGCGGTGTGGGGTGCTTCGTTTGGGCTGGCCTTTGGCAGTGGCTGGTTGCTGTTCATGGTCAGCCGCAAGTACCGGCGGGAGCTGTTGCCGCGTGATGGCTTTTTGCTGGTCAACCTGGTGTGGGTGGTGCTGACGTTTTATGCCACGGTGCCCTTGCTGTTTGCGGTGCCGGACATCACCTGGAGTAAAGCGTTTTTTGAAGCCATGAGTGCCTTGACGGCCACGGGGGCCACGGCCTTGTCGGGCCTGGATCACCTGCCAGTGTCGGTCAATGTGTGGCGCTGTTTCCTGCAGTTGGTCGGTGGGCTGGGCATTGTGCTGTTGGTGGTGGCGGTGCTGCCGCTGCTCGGTCTGGGCGGCATGCAGCTCTACAAGGCCGAAACGCCGGGGCCGATGAAGGACGCCAAGTTCACACCGCGCATCGCCGAGACGGCGCGGGGCCTGTGGGCGGTGTACTTCGTGTTGTCGGCGGCGTGTTTCCTGGCCTACCGTTGGGCGGGCATGAGCTGGGCCGATGCCTTCATGCACATGTGCACGACCATGGGTCTGGGCGGGCTGTCGTCGCACGACGCCAGTTTTGGCTACTGGAATTCGCCGGCCATCGAGTGGGTGGCGACCTTGTTCATGACGCTGGCAGGCATCAGCTTCTTGCGCTATTTCATGGTGTGGCGCTCGCGCTCGCTCAAGCCCGTCACCGATGACCGGGAAATCCGCATGTACATCGTGGTCTTGCTGGTGGCGGTGCTGGTGGTGTTCGTGAGCCTGTTGGACCACCAGCCTCAGGCCCATGCGGCAGACACCTTTCGGGTCGCCCTGTTCCATGTGGTGTCGGTGGCCACCACGACGGGCTACGCCTCGCAGGATTACACGCTGTGGCCGGTGGCCTTGCCGGTGTTGATGATGTTTCTGGGCTCGTTCGCTTCTTGCGCGGGCTCCACGGGCGGCGGCATCAAGATGGTTCGCATGATCTTGCTGATCAAGCAGGCGCGTCGCGAGTTGGTGCGCATCATCCATCCGCGGGTGGTGAACCCGGTGACGCTGGGCGGGCAGAATGTCTCCGCGCCAGTCATGCACGCGGTGCTGGGCTTCATGCTGATCTACGGTGGGGCCACGATGGGCCTGACCTTCCTGATGTTGCTGTCGGGGCTGGACATCGTGACGGCGTTTTCGGCCGTGGTGGCCACGGTCAACAACATCGGACCGGGTCTGGGGCAGGTGGGGCCCGCGGGCAACTTCGGGGGGTTGAGTGCGTTTCAGTTGTCCGTCCTCAGCTTTGCAATGCTGCTGGGGCGACTGGAGTTCTTGACAGTGCTGGTGCTGTTCACACGGCATTTCTGGCGCCGCTGAGGCGAGGGCGAGCCGGTCCCCAGTGGTTCACTGGGAGATCGCCGTCGGCCGATAATCGGCGTTTTCGCGATCGACGGAGACGGGCTGTGCTGACCTTCATCTACCTGGTGGCCATCACGGCCGAAGCCATGTCGGGGGCCTTGGCAGCCGGTCGTCGCAGCATGGACATCTTCGGGGTGGCGGTGGTGGCGTTTGTCACGGCGCTGGGCGGCGGCACGGTACGCGATCTGATCCTGGGGCACTTTCCGATCGGCTGGACGCAGCACCCTACCTACATCTACCTGGTGATTGGCGCAGGCTTGCTGACCATCGTGATCGCGCCTTACATGCACCACCTTAAGCGAACGTTCCTGGTGTTGGACGCGTTGGGACTGGTGGCGTTCTCGCTGATTGGCTGCGATGTGGCCTTGCAGATGAACTACCCCGTGGCGGTGGTGATCATGGCCGGCATGATCACCGGCATCTTTGGTGGCATCTTGCGCGATGTGCTGTGCGCGCAGGTGCCGGTGGTGTTCCAGCGCGAGATCTACGCGATGGTGTCACTGGCGGTGTGCGGGCTGTTTCTCTCGCTGAGGGCGCTGGGGGTCGATCAGGAAGTGAATACCGTCATCAGCCTGGTGAGTGGTTTGTCGTTGCGGCTGCTCGCCATCTATTTTGGCTGGAGCCTGCCGACGTTCTCCTACGGGCGTCGGTGGGACTGAGGGCGCGCACCTGAAGAAGCTGGGGGCCGTCAAGGCAAACGCACCGCAGCCAAGGCCTCGTAGAACTGCGCCAGATGAATGCCATCGACCACGCCGTGGTGCGCCTGCACGGCCACGGGCATCACCCAGGTGTCGCTGCGGGCTGAGAACTTGCCCAGGGTGATCACCGGGATGTAGGCATACAGCGGATCGTAGGGGTGCGTGAAGGCCGTGAAGGACAGCCACGGTACCGTGGTGATGAAGAACATGTGGTGCTTGGCGCCCACCGACAGGTCGGGTGTGAGCTTGACTGCGTCCATGCGAGCCTGGTTCTCGCGGCAGTAGGCGGCAAAGTCGTCCAGGTGGAGGCCGTCGCAGAAGGAGAACAGGCCGCCGTCACGTGCGACGGTGTAGCCGGGGTCGGTACGGTCGTACTCGTACAGCACGCCGTCGATCACACGCTGGCGAAAGGCGGGCACGGCCTGCACCGCTCGGGATACCGCGTAGCTCATACCCAGGAAGAACGAGACGCCCAGGGTCTGGCAAGTCTGCCGGATAGAGGTGACGTCGACCTCGCAGGTGACGCTGAGCTGGGGCAGGCTGCGGTCGGCGAAGGCGCGCAGGATGTCGGCGCGCGGGTAGGTGTCGAGGTCGATCCGGCGGGGCGTAGGGGGCGGGGTCGTCACAGGAAGGCTCTGGGGCGTGAAGGAAGTGGCATTACACCAGGGTTCATCTCAGCGTTCGGCGCCAGAGAAGACAGGCAGGTGGCATGGGTTAAGGGTTTACCCTAGAATCTCGGCTGTCATCCTTCAGGGCTTCTCACCATGCAAACCGATCCGAACGTCAATCTGAACCTCATGCTGGGTCTGAGCGTGGCGCCTTTGAGCGTGGCCAACGCCTATCTCAGCCAACTGGAGCGGGGTTCGATCCACTCTCTGCAATCGCACGACCGTGCGCTGTCGCGGGCCCTCAACACCTTCAACACCCTCTGGTTCAATCTGGGGTTGGACGCGGTGAGCGCGTCACGCAATGCGGTGCGCTGTGCCGAAGACTTGGGCCTGCCCAACCCGCTGCTGTCGGCGACCGATGAGGTGCTGTCGCAGCAGGAGGCCTCGCTGCGGGCCACGGCGCGCCAGGTGGTGCACATGGCCTACGCTTACTGAGCAACGCATCAAGGGCGCTGACACAGCACTGTCAAATTCATTCTCTATAAAGCGATCCTTGCTGTTCCAACATGAGAACGGTCAACTGTAAGCACTGGAGATGGATGATGCGATCGCTTTTGAGCATGTCTGCCGCACTGGTTGTGGCGCTGTCGTTGACGGCCTGCGGCACGATGACGAATGAGGCTGCGGTGTCGGCCGAGGGTTTCCCGACGCGCACGGCCGACGGCCTGCTGGTGGGCCCCAATGGCATGACCGTGTACACCTTTGCCAAGGACGGCAAGAACTCCGGCATGTCGGAGTGCTACGACGCGTGCGCCACCAACTGGCCGCCTCTGACCGTGGCGACCGGCACCCTGGCCACCAAGGAATACCCGCTGATCATCCGCATGGATGGCACCCGTCAGGTGACCCTGGAGGGTCAGCCGCTGTACTACTTCGCCAAGGATGCCAAGCGTGGCGACACCACGGGCAACGGCTTGGCCGAAGGCGCCTGGAAGATCAACCGCCGCTGATCGGACACCATCGCGGCAGACGAGGCGTCGCTCAGCGCGGTGTCTCCTCAGTGGGTCGGGCGAGTCCATCGCCCGGCCCATTTTTTCATCTCGCTGACCCACAGGACGGTACTGCCCATCGCGAGGCAGAGCAGCCACTGATCGAGGCTCAGCGGGGCGGTCCCGAAGGCGACATTGAGCACCGGCAGGTGCACCACCGCGACCTGCAGCAAGGCGGACAGTCCCACAGCACCCCACAGCCAGTGGTTGACGAAGATCTGGTGGAACGCGCTGCGCGTGTCGGAGCGGGCGCTGAAGGCATTGAACAACTGCGCAAACACCAGCACGGTGAAGGCGGCGGTGCGGGCCAGGTCCAGGCTGTGATGGCCTTCGATCAGGCCGCCCGGCAAATGCCAGTCCAGCGTCAGCAGGGTGCACACGGCAATCACCAGGCCATTGAGCATCACGTCCATCCACATGCGCAGGTCGATCACCCGGTCGCTCAGGTGCCGTGGGGGGCGCGCCATCACATCGTCGGTGGGCGGATCCATCCCCATGGCCAGCGCGGGGCCGGAGTCGGTGATCAGGTTGACCCACAGCAGTTGCGTGGCGAGCAGGGGCAGGATCACGCCCTGGCCGTCGTCGAGCAGGCCCAGCGCCTGCGCGGCGACCACCCCCAGGAACACGGTGAGCACCTCGCCCATGTTGGACGACAGCAGGTAGCGCAGGAACTTGCGGATGTTGTCGAAGATGGCGCGCCCCTCGCGGACGGCCTCGACGATGGTGGCGAAGTTGTCATCAGCCAGGATCATCTTGGCCGCCTCCTTGCTCACCTCGGTGCCGGTGATGCCCATGGCGATGCCGATGTCGGCGGCTTTGAGCGCGGGGGCGTCGTTGACGCCATCGCCGGTCATCGCGACGATGTGGCCTTGCGCTTGCAGGGCATCAACGATGCGCAGCTTGTGCGCGGGGGCGACACGGGCAAAGACCGAGGTGGTGCGCACGGCCTCGGCCCAGCCGGCGTCGTCGAGCGCATCCAGCTCGGTGCCGGTGAGGGCGCGGGCGCCGGGCTCGACCAGGCCGAGGTCGGCAGCGATGCGCTCGGCCGTGCGCGGGTGGTCGCCCGTGATCATGATGACCCGCATGCCGGCGCGCCGGGCTTCCTGGATGGCTTGGCCGGCTTCCTCGCGGGGCGGGTCGATGATGCCGGCGGTGCCCACAAAAATCAGGTTTTCTTCCAGCGCGTGGCCGGATGCCAGGTCTTCATCTGCGGCGAGGGGACGGTAGGCCACCGCCAGCGTGCGCAGCGCCGCCTGGGACAGCTCCTCGACCTGGGCCAGGGCCTGCGCGCGTCGCTCGGGCGTCATCGGTTCGATCGAGGGGCCCACGCGCAGGTGGGTGCAGCGCGCCAGCAGCACATCGGGTGCGCCCTTGCTGACGAGGATGGGTGCGTTGTCGTGGTCGCGGTCCCGGGCCAGCACGGACATCATCTTGCGGTCCGAGGTGAAGGGCACTTCGCTGAAGCGCTCGAAGCGCGCGTCCCGCTGGTCCTGTGCGCCCAGCTTATGCTCGGCCACCAGAAAGGCGGCCTCGGTGGGGTCGCCCTGGATTTCCCACAGCCCTTCGGGCGTCTGGCGCAGGTCGGCGTTGCCGGCCAGGCTGCCGCCGCTGAGCAGGGCCGTGTGCTCGCTGTGCACGTCCCCTTCGGTCAGGGGCTGACCCTGGTGCTGCACTTCACCGGTGGGCGCATAGCCCACACCGGTGACCTCGGTGCTGCCCGAGGCGGTCATGCCGCGCTGCAAGGTCATCTCCGAGCGGGTGAGGGTGCCGGTCTTGTCGGTGCAGATGACAGAGGCCGAGCCCAAGGTCTCGACCGAAGAGAGGTTCTTGACGATGGCCTGGCGGCGCGCCATGCGCTGCACCCCGATGGCCAACACCATGGACAGGATGGCGGGCAGGCCTTCGGGCACGGCGGCCACGGCCAGTGACACGCCCAGCATCATCACCGACACCAGCGAGGCCACGCTGTGCACCTCGGTGACCAGCAGCACCGCGCCCACCACCAGCACGCAGATCACGATCACCGCCAGGCCCAGCATCTGGCCGACCAGGCGAATCTCCTTTTGCAACGGGGTGGCGTCCTGACGGGTTTGGGCCAGCAGGTGGGCGATGGTGCCCATCTGCGTGGCCATGCCGGTGGCCGTCACGATGGCCAGGCCCGTGCCTTGCGCCACGGCCGTGCCTTTGAAGACCATGTTGCGTTGATCGGCCACGGGCGCAGGGGCGGTCAGGGTGGCGGCGTCTTTCAGCACCGCCTCGCTCTCGCCGGTGAGGGACGCTTCCTGAACACGCAGCGCTGCGGCGCGCACCAGTCGGGCGTCGGCGCCCACGGCATCGCCTTCGCCCAGCACCAGCAGGTCGCCGCGCACCAGGGCCGCGCTGGGCACCCGCGTCAGTTGCCCGTCTCGCATCACCGCCGACGTGGCCTCGACCATGCGGGCCAGCGCGGCTGCCGCATCGGCCGCCTTGGCTTCCTGCACATAGCCCAGGATGCCGTTGAGCACCACGATCACCGCGATGACGATCGCGTCCACCGGCCAGCCCATGCGGCCTTCGATGAACCAGGCCAGCAAGGTGACCACCACGGCGGCCATCAGCAAGTAAATGAGCGGGTCCTGGAACTGCTTGAGCAAGCGGCGCCACGCCGGGGGAGGGGGCGTCGTCTGCAGCTGGTTCGGACCGTCCTGGGCGAGGCGGCGGGCGGCTTCCTGGCCACTCAGACCACGAACGAGGTCAGTCTGCGTGCCCGTGGCCACGGCTTCGGCCGTCTGCAGGGAGGCGTTTGGGGAGGTGGGGGTGGCTGCCATGTCAGGGTCTCATCAGGGCCACGCGTATGGCATGGGCCTCAGCGGTACACCATACCGCCTTCCTGTGACTCAAGCGCGTGGCGAGAAGGAGATCACCTGCCCACCCAGCGGCGGCTGGCCGGGAGTCACCAGGTCGGCCAGCGTGACCCCGTCCAGCACTGCCAGATACTGCGCCATGGCCTCTTTCAGGGTGCGCTTGAGCAGGCACAGGCCGTCGAGCCGGCAGGTGTTCAGGCTCGCATCAAAGCACTCCACCAGGTTGAAGTCCGTTTCTGTCTGGCGCACCACCGTGCCCAGCACGATCTGATCAGCGGGCTTGAGCAGACGCAGGCCGCCGCCGCGCCCCCGGGTCGTTTCCAGCCAGCCGTTGGCGGCCAAGGTCATGGCGATCTTGGTCAGGTGGCTGCGCGAAATGCCATGCGCCTGCGCGATCTCGCTGATCGTGGGTGGGGTGGGGCGGTTTTCGGTGGCGGCGCAGTACATCAGCACCCGCAGGCTGTAGTCGGTCCACTGGGTCAATCGCATGACGTGAGTGTGGCACCACAAAAAGATTCACACAAGATGAATCTTATGTGTTTAGAATGTGCATACAGTGTGAATCTTTAAGGAGTCCCCATGCACGCCCCCCATACCGTTTCGCCGTCCACCCCCGCCTCGGCCGACCTGGCTCAACAATCACTGGGCGAGATTGCCGTGGCCCTGCCAGGCGCCACCGCCGTGTTCCGTCGCCTCAAGTTGGACTTCTGCTGCGGAGGTCAGGTGCGCCTGGCCGAGGCCTGCGCCGCCAAGGGCCTGGACGCCGACGCCTTGGTGAGTGAGCTCAAGGCCCTGGTGCGCGACGACGTGGCCCCGGCCGCTCCGGAGCCGAGCGCGCTGGTCGACCACATCGTCTCCCGCTATCACGAGGTGCACCGCGCCCAGCTGCCCGAGCTGGTCCGCATGGCCCGTCGCGTCGAGGCCGTGCACCGCGACCACCCGAATGTGCCCGCCGGTCTGGCCGCTCACCTGGAGCGTATGGAAGAGGAGTTGTGCGAGCACATGGCCAAAGAAGAGGGCGTGCTCTTTCCCATGATCAAGGCCGGTGGTCACCCGATGGTGGGGCAGCCGATTGCCATGATGCGCCACGAGCACGTCGACCATGGTGAGCACCTTGCCCGTTTGGTCGAACTTACCAACGAACACAACCCGCCCCCCGGCGCCTGCAACACCTGGCGCGCCCTGTTTGCCGGTACGGCGCAGCTTTCAGACGACCTCATCCAGCACATCCACCTGGAAAACAACGTGCTGTTCCCGGCTTTCGAGGGGGCGGCACGCTGATGCGTGGCAGTGGCGTTCGGCCAGGGGGTGGTGGCTGCTTCTGCCGCTTTACTTGCCCTGGTCGTCTGGTTTTGCCGGGTGAAGGGTAAAATCTGCTTACCCCAAGTGCATGTCAACGTCATGACATCGCAACACCCAAGAGAACACGATGATCTTTGGAAAGCTGCTGCCCCGTGAGGGCAATTTTTTTGAACTGTTCAACCAACATGCTCAGCACACGGTCACGGCCGTTCATGCCTTTGCGGATCTGGTCAAGAGCTACGGTGACCCCGCCTTGCGAGAGCGCTACAACCGTGCTGTCGATGACGCCGAAGGCGCAGCCGACTCGGTGACGCTGGAAGTCAACCGCCTGCTGCACCAGACCTTCATCACGCCGATCGACCGCGAACAGATCCACTCGCTGATCAACACGATGGACGATGTGGCCGACCTGATCCAGGACGCTGCCGAAGCGATGTCGCTGTACGACATCCGTGCCATGACCGACCACATCGTGCGCCTGACCGACCTGTGCGTGCGCTGTGTGGAGCGCCAGAAGACCGCCGTGGCCATGCTGCACCAGGTGGGGCAGGCTCAGACGGCTGCCGCCGCGCTGAAGATCTGCGCCGAGATCGACCAGTTGGAAGGCGAGGCCGACTCGGTGCTGCACACGGCACTGAGCAAGCTGTTCCGCGAAGAGCCCGATGTGCGTGAGTTGATCAAGCTCAAGGCCATCTATGAGTTGCTGGAAACCGTCACCGACCGGAGTGACGACGTGGCCAAACTCATCGAGGGCGTGATCCTCGAGAACTCCTGATCCGAGGGGCCTGATCATGGCAACCATGCAGGTGGCTCTCTGGGTCATCATTTTCCTGGTGGCGCTGGCGCTGGTGTTCGATTTCATGAACGGCTTCCACGACGCCGCGAACTCGATCGCCACCGTCGTGTCCACGGGCGTCCTGCGTCCAGGACAGGCGGTGGTCTTTGCCGCCTTCTTCAATTTCATCGCCATCTTCATCTTTCACCTGAGCGTGGCGGCCACCGTGGGCAAAGGCATCGCCGCGCCCGGGGTGGTCGACGTTTATGTCGTGTTCGGGGCCCTGTGCGGCGCGATCACCTGGAACATCGTCACCTGGTACTACGGCATCCCCAGCAGCTCTTCACACGCCCTGATTGGCGGCATCGTGGGCGCCGTGCTGGCCAAGGCGGGCGCCGGCGCGCTGGTCACCAGTGGCATCGTGCGCACAGTGGCCTTCATCTTCGTGTCGCCACTGCTCGGTTTTGTGCTGGGTTCGCTGATGATGGTCCTCGTCGCCTGGATCTGCCGCCGGACCGCGCCCGCGCGCGTCGATCGCTGGTTCCGTCGTCTGCAACTGGTCTCTGCTGGCGCGTACAGCCTGGGGCACGGTGGCAATGACGCCCAGAAGACCATCGGCATCATCTGGATGTTGCTGCTGGCGACCGGCTACGCGTCGGCCGCCGATGCGATGCCGCCCACCTGGACCATCGTGGCCTGTTACGCAGCGATCGGCATCGGCACCATGCTTGGGGGTTGGCGCATCGTCAAAACCATGGGGCAGCGCATCACCAAGCTCAAGCCTGTGGGCGGCTTCTGTGCCGAAACCGGCGGTGCGCTGACGCTGTTCATTGCCACGGGACTGGGCATTCCCGTCTCCACCACCCACACCATCACCGGCGCCATCGTCGGCGTGGGCTCGGTGCAGCGTGCCAGTGCGGTGCGTTGGGGCGTGGCGGGCAACATCGTGTGGGCCTGGGTGCTCACCATCCCGGCTTCTGGTCTGGTGGCGGCCTTGGCCTACGGGGTAAGTCGGCTCCTGTTCTGATCCTCGTGTCCCCTCGGCATGGCCGAGAATCACCCTTCCAAGGCGCCCCATTTTGCGATGTGGGCGCCTTTTTCATGTGGCACCGTGTTGGCCTTGCTTCACACATATTTACCCCGTGCGCACACGCAGTTCACGCCCCGGGTGCAAGATGAGTTCATCAACCACCTCACTCAAGGAGTGATGACCATGATCCAACGTTCGAACACCGTCGCCGCAACACAACCCGTCCAACGCCTATGGATGCTGGGGAGCGTCTTGCTGATCGGCGCCGCTGCGGCTGCCTTCAGTGTCAGTGCCCTGGCTGGCGGACACCGCGGCGCGCATGGCGACCATGGCGCCAAGAGCGGACATCACGGCGAAACCTGCATGCACGAAGGCCAAGGCGGCCGCCATGCTGGTGGAGGCATGATGGGCGAGGGGCGTCACCTCGACCGTCTGCTGGGCGATGCCAAGCTCACCGACGCTCAGCGCACCCAGATCCGTGACATCCAGACACAGGCCCGCGCCGACCTGAAGGCGCTGCATGGCCCAGATGGCATGCCCATGCACCACGGCATGTCCCTGCTGGCCGAGGCCAAGCCCGATGCGACCGCTGCCGAGAAGGCACGCCAACAGATGCTGGCCCGCCATGACAAGGTCAGCCAGCGCATGCTCAAGGCGCAGTTGGACATTGCCAACGTGCTGACGCCGGCCCAGCGCGCCCAGATCGCCACTGCGATGAAGGCGCGTCATGATCGCATGAGCGAGCGCATGAACAAGCGCGCCGAGCATCGCGCCGCCCACCACGCCGAGCACGCGGCCTCGATGCCTGCGGCCCGTCCATCGGCCCCGCGCTGAGGGAGACCTGGAGATCGAGCTGGAGCACGCGACAATGGCAGACATGAGCAATGAGCACATCCTGTTGATCGACGACGACCTGCGCCTGAGCGCGATGGTGGGAGACTACCTGCGCAGCCACGGCTACGAGGTCTCCAACGCCCCCAGTCTGGCCGCCGGCAGAGAGTTGCTGGCCCGTCAGTCCTTCGATGCGCTGGTGCTCGACCTCATGCTGCCCGATGGCGACGGCCTCGATCTCTGCAAGGAACTGCGGGCCTCGCCACGCCACCGCCATCTGCCTTTGCTGATGCTCAGTGCGCGCGGTGAGCCCACCGACCGCATCGTCGGCCTCGAAGTCGGTGCCGACGACTACCTTCCCAAACCGTTCGAGCCGCGCGAGCTGTTGGCCCGCATCCGCGCCTTGTTGCGCCGTGCCGGGCAGGCCTCGGACGACGGCGACGATGTCCTGCGTTTCGGTCGCCTCGAAGTCGACAATGGCCTGCGCCAAGCCCGCCTCGATGGCCAGTCCTGCGACCTGACCTCTTACCAGTTTGACCTGCTGCACGTGCTGGCTCAGCACCCGGGACGGGTCATGAGCCGCGACCAGATCATGGACGCCCTCAAAGGCCACCCATTGGAGGCCTTCGACCGCTCCATCGACGTCCACATCTCGCGCATCCGCGCGGCCATCGAAGCCGACCCCAAGGAGCCGCGCCGCATCCTCACCGTGCGGGGCGTGGGCTACGTCTTTGCCAAGAAGCAGGACGCCGACACCGGGGTCGCATGAAAACCCTGGCGCTGCGCATTTACCTGACCGTCGTCGCGGTCCTGCTGATCTTTGCGCTGATCACCGGCTGGCTGGCCCAGCACAACCTTGAACACGAACGCACGCTGGTGCAGAGCCAGTCGGCCTGGACCGAGCGTGCCGCTGCCTGGGGCGAGCTGCTCGAAAACAGCCTGCCGCCCGTCACGGCCCCCACAGAGTTGCAAGCCCAGGTCTTCCTGGACTGGGCCGACCGCCTGCGCCTGCCCATGGCGCTGGAGTCGCCCGAGGGCAAACGCATCGCCACCTCCACCTTGTTACAAGAGCGCCTGCGCCAAGGCGGCGAGCGTCGCCCGGTGCTGCACCGCGTTCAGCTCTCGGACGGGCGTAGCCTGTGGATGGCCAAGCGCTTCAATGGCGGGCCGCGCATGCACCCCCGAGCCACCGCGTCGATGCCCGACGGCCCACCGCCGCCCGATGCGCCTCCGCTGCCCATCCAACCCTGGCTGGAGCCGCTGTCGCCCATGCTGCCCCCCTGGCTGGCGCATGGCGCGCCTGCACTGGCGCTGTCGTTGATCCTGCTCTTCGTGGCGGTGGCCGCTGGTGCCTGGCCAGTGGCTCATCACCTCACGCGCCGCCTGCAGGCCCTGCGCCAAGGTGTGGAGGTGTTCGGTGCGGGGCAGCTGCACCACCGCGTGGCCGTGGAGGGGCGCGACGAGGTGGCGACCCTGGCGCGCAGCTTCAACGAAGCGGCCCAGCGCATCGAAGACCTCATCACCTCGAACCGCAGCTTGCTGGCCAATGCCAGCCATGAACTGCGCTCTCCCTTGGCCCGCCTGAAAATGGCGGTGTCCATCATGGCCGATCTGCCGCCCGAGCGCTCAGCTCAGATCAAGGAAGAAATCCACCAGGACATCCGCGAGCTTGATGCCCTGGTCGAAGAGGTGCTGCTGGCCAGCCGCATCGACGCCCGGCAGGACATCGACCGAGGTCCGGTAGACCTGGTGGGCCTGGTGGCCGAAGAGGCCAGCCGCGTCGGCGCGGAGGTCGACATCGAAGACGGTTTCCCGACGCAACCCTATTCAGGCGACGATCGCCTGCTGCGCCGTGCCGCGCGCAACCTGCTGGAGAACGCACGTCGCTATGGTGGCCCGGACATCCGCGTGCAGCTCACGCATGGCCCCGGTCACATCAGCCTGCGGGTGAACGACCGCGGGCCGGGCGTGCCGGACGACCAACGGGAGCGCATTTTCGAGCCCTTCTACCGACTGCCCGGTCATGCCGAACATGCTGGCGGCGTGGGCCTGGGCCTCAGTCTGGTCCGTCAGATTGCCCTCAAGCATGGCGGCCAAGCGCGCTGTGAAGCGCGTGAGGGCGGGGGGAGCTGTTTCGTGATCCAGCTGCCCGTCTCACCCTCTGCCTAAGAGGTTAGGCCTGAGGGGCGCTGCATTCAGCCCTTGCGGCCGATGCTCTCGTAGGCCAGTCCGGCTTGCTCCACCAGGCTGGGTTCGTACAGATTGCGACCGTCAAAGATGACCGGGCTCTTCAGCGTGGCCTTGATGCGGTCGAAGTCCGGGCTGCGGAACTCCTTCCACTCGGTCACGATCACCAGCGCATCGGCGCCTTCCAGCGCGGCCATCGGGTTCTCGGCGTAGCGCAGACGCGGCTCTTCGCCAAAGATCCGGCGTGCCTCTTCCATGGCCACCGGGTCATAGGCCGTCACGGTGGCGCCGCGCTCGAACAGCTCGGCCAGCACCACACGGCTGGTCGCTTCACGCATGTCGTCGGTGTTGGGCTTGAAGGCCAGGCCCCACAGTGCGAAGTGCTTGCCCTTCAGGTCATTGCCAAAGCGGCGCGTCACCTTGTCGACCAGCACATGCTTCTGGCGGTCGTTGGCCGCTTCCACGGCCTTGAGCACCAGCAAGTCTTGCCCTTCGTCGCTGGCCGTCTTGATCAGGGCCTTGACGTCCTTGGGGAAGCAGCTGCCGCCATAGCCGCAGCCGGCGTACAGGAAATGTGTGCCAATGCGGGGGTCCGAGCCAATGCCCAGGCGCACCGCTTCGATGTCAGCGCCCATCTTCTCGGCCAGCAGGGCCAGCTCGTTCATGAAGCTGATGCGGGTGGCCAGCATGGCGTTGGCGGCGTACTTGGTCAGCTCGGCACTGCGCACATCCATCACCACCAGGCGTTCGTGGTTGCGCTGGAAGGGGGCGTACAGCGCGCGCATCAGCAAGATGGCCTGCTCGTCGTCGGCGCCCACCACGATGCGGTCGGGGCGCATGAAGTCGTCCACCGCCGCGCCTTCTTTGAGGAACTCGGGGTTGGACACCACCGCAAACTTCGCATCGCTGCCGCGTTGGGCCAGCTCGTCGGCCACGGCGGCGCGCACCTTGTCGGCCGTGCCCACGGGCACCGTGCTCTTGTCCACGATGACCTTGTAGTCCGTCATCAGGCGACCAATGCTGCGGGCCGCGGCCAGCACGTACTGCAGGTCAGCCGAGCCGTCCTCATCGGGTGGGGTGCCCACGGCGATGAACTGGATGGTGCCATGCGCCACCGCGCGGGCCACATCGGTGGTGAAGTGCAGGCGGCCGGCCTTCACGTTGCGGGCCACAACCAGGTCCAGGCCAGGTTCGTGGATGGGGATGCCGCCGTTTTCCAGGATCTCGATCTTGCGCGGGTCGACGTCCAGGCACAGCACGTCATTGCCCATTTCGGCCAGACAGGCCCCTGTGACCAGGCCGACATAACCCGTGCCAACAACAGAAACTTTCATGATGGGATGCTTCTCTCGAATTGAATAGGAATGAGGGTCAGGCGTGATAGCTGCGGTACCAGTCCACGAAGCGGCCCACACCTTCGCTCAGGTCCACCTGAGGCTGCTGACCGGTCCAGTTGGCCAGGGCGCTGACATCGGCATAGGTGGCCGCCACGTCGCCGGGGGCCATCGGTTGCAAGTCCTTCTGGGCCGTGACGCCCAGGGCCTGTTCCAGCGTGCCAATGAAGTCCAGCAGGGGCACTGGCTCGCTGCGACCGATGTTGAACACCTTGTACGGTGCCCAGGAACCGGCGGCCGAAGGCTCGGCGCGGTTGAAGTCAGGGTCTGTCACAGGAGGGCGATCCAGCGTGGCCACCACCCCGCGCACGATGTCGTCGATGTAGGTGAAGTCGCGCTTCATCTGCCCGTGGTTGAACACCTTGATCGGCTCGCCCGCCAGAATCGCCCGGGTGAACAGCATCGGCGCCATGTCCGGGCGCCCCCAGGGGCCGTAGACCGTGAAGAAGCGCAGGCCCGTGGTGGGCAGGCCGTACAGGTGGCTGTAGGTGTGCGCCATCAGCTCGTTGGCCTTCTTGGTGGCCGCGTACAGGCTGACGGGGTGATCGACCGCATCCGTTTCGGCAAACGGCATCTTGACATTGCCGCCGTACACGCTAGAGCTGCTCGCGTACACCAGGTGCGCCGTGGCATGGTGGCGGCAGGCTTCCAGGATGTTCACGAAGCCCACCAGATTGGACTGGGCATAGGCGTGCGGGTTGGTCAGCGAGTAACGCACCCCCGCTTGCGCGGCCAGGTGCACCACGCCGTCAAAGCGTTCGCGAGCAAACAGCGCCTGCAGCGCGGCGTTGTCGGCCACATCCATCTGCTCGAAACGCCAGTGTTCGGCGCCCGCCTGCTGCTGTAGATGGGTCAGCCGGTCCTGCTTGAGCTGCGGGCTGTAGTAATCGTTGAGGTTGTCGATGCCGACGACCTCGTCCCCCCGGGCCAACAGGGCCTGGGCCACGTGCATGCCGATGAAACCTGCGGCACCGGTGACAAGAAATTTGCGCATGGCCCGTATTGTCCGTCAGGCGCGTGCGTCTCCCCAGCGCAGGCTGGTGCTTTCGTCGCCCTGGTAGGTGGTCTTGCCGTGCCGGTCGACACAGTACTGTGAGGACGCGACCACCTCCTGGAACACCGTGCCCTCGTTGACGCGGGTGTATTCGAACAGCACGCTGCGCACCACCTTGCTGCCCTGACGCAGCAGGCTGCCGTGCCCGATCCAGGTCGGACCCTCGATCGTCACGCCCGGTTCGATGCAGGTGCTCGAACCGATGTACACCGGCCCGGTGATGTGGACCGTATCCCAGTCGACGCGTGTGTTCAGCCCCACCCAGACGCCGGGGCGCACCTCGGTGCCGGGAATGTGCATCTCGGCCACCTGGCCGCCCAGCACGCGCTGGCACACCGCCCAGTAGTCGCTCACGCGACCAATGTCGATCCAGTTGAAGGGGCGGTTCTGGGCATAGAAGGGCAGTTTCTGAGCCACCAGCAATGGGAACAGCTGGCTGCCAATGTCGAACTCCTGCCCCGGCGGGACCAGATCGAGCACGCTGGGCTCGAAGATATAGATGCCGGTGCTGGCCAGGCGCGAGCGGGCTTCAGCGGGCTTCGGCTTTTCCTGGAAGGACGTGATGCGGCCCTCGGCGTCGGCCACGACGATGCCGTAGTTCTGCACCTGGTCTTCGGGCACCTCCAGGGCCACGACGCTGGCGATGGCTTGCTTGGCGTGGTGCTCGGCCAGGGCGGCTTCGATGTCGAGGTCGATGATGGCGTCGCCGCACAGCACCAGGGTGGTGTCGTCAAAAAAACCGCTGAAGTCCTGGATGCGGCGCATGCCACCGGCCGAGCCCACCGGGCGTGGCACGATTTCCCCGTGCTCGCGCACCCCTTCATAGGCGTAGCCGATCTGCACGCCCCAGCGATGGCCGTCCCCGAAGTAGTTCTCGATCTTCCAGTGGTTGAACGCCACGTTGATCATGATCTCCTTGATGCCGTGGCGGGCCAGGTGCTCAATGATGTACTCGAGCACGGGCTTGCCCAGGATGGGCACCATGGGTTTGGGCGTCTGTTTGGTCAGGGGGCGAACGCGGGTCCCTTGCCCGGCCGCCAGGATCATTGCTTTGGCCATGTGGTCTTCTTCACGCCGGAGGCGTTGCTGCTGTCTGCCACACATCATGCAACAAATGCGTGTGAGTCAGATGACGGCGCCACGCCCCTCCCCCCCATTGGAGCGAGTCTCTGTGCCGAGATGTCATCGGAGGCAAGGGGGTCTCCTTGCATAATCTGCCCTATCTCTCGTTCCAGGACTCAGGATGATCCTCATCACAGGCGGGGCCGGTTTCATCGGCGGCAATTTCGTGCACCATTGGTTTGAGCGCTGCGCGCGCCTGGGCTTGCCTGAAGAGCCGGTGGTGGTGTTCGACAAGCTGACCTACGCGGGCAACCCGCACACCATCGGCTTGCACCTGCAAGCCGGTCGCGCCACCTTGGTGCAGGCCGACATCGCCGACCGCGAGGCCGTGCGCCAGGCGCTGGCCACGCACCGCCCCCGTGCCATCCTGCACTTCGCCGCCGAAAGCCATGTGGACCGTTCGATCCACGGTCCGGGCGAGTTCATCCACACCAACATGGTGGGCACCTTCAGCCTGCTGGAAGAGGCGCGGGCCTACTGGAACAGCCTGGACGGTGCCGACAAAGACGCCTTCCGCTTTCTGCATGTTTCCACCGACGAGGTCTACGGCTCGCTCAGCGACACCGACCCGGCGTTCAGCGAAACCACGCCTTACGCGCCCAACAGCCCGTATTCGGCCAGCAAGGCGGGCAGCGACCACCTGGTGCGCGCCTACCACCACACCTACGGCTTCCCGACGCTGACCACCAACTGCAGCAACAACTACGGGCCCTACCACTTTCCGGAAAAGCTCATCCCGCTGATGATCCTCAACGCGCTCGATGGCAAGCCGCTGCCGGTGTACGGCGACGGCCTCAACATCCGCGACTGGCTGTATGTGCGCGACCATTGCGAGGCCATCTGCCAGGTGCTGGAAAAGGGCCGTCTGGGCGAAACCTACAACGTGGGGGGCATCAACGAGATCAAGAACATCGACGTGGTGACCACCATCTGCCGCAAGCTCGACGCCCTGCGTCCGCGTGCTGATGGTCAGCCCTACGAGAGCCTGATCACCTACGTGAAGGACCGCCCGGGGCACGACCGCCGCTATGCGATCGACCCGACCAAGATCCAGAGCGAGATCGGCTGGAAGCCGGCCGAGACCTTCGAGTCGGGCATCAACAAGACGGTGCAATGGTTCCTGGACCACACCGACTGGATCGACACCGTGCGCTCGGGGGCCTACCGCGACTGGATAGCCCAGAACTACGCGGAGCGCGCATGAACATCCTGCTGCTGGGCAAGAACGGCCAGGTCGGCTGGGAGTTGCAACGCGCCCTGAGCCCCCTGGGCGTTGTGACCTCGCTCGGTCATGACAGCCCGGGGCCCGTCCAGTGTCCCGATCTGCGGGCCGATTTCAGTCAGCCCGAACAGGTGGCCGCGCTGGTGCGCACCGTGCGCCCGGACATCATCGTCAATGCGGCCGCCCACACCGCGGTCGACAAGGCCGAGAGCGAGCCCGAGCTGGCGCACGCCCTCAACGCCACCACCCCGGGCCTGATTGCCCAGGAGGTAGCCAAGTTGGGCGCCCTGTTGGTGCACTACAGCACCGACTATGTGTTTGACGGCAGCGGCGACCAGCCTCGCGCAGAAACGGCCGCCACCGCGCCGCTGAGCGTGTACGGCCAGACCAAGCTGGCTGGCGAGCAGGCCATCCAGGCCAGTGGCTGTCGGCACCTGATCTTTCGCACCAGCTGGGTCTATGCCGCGCGTGGTGGCAACTTTGCCAAGACCATGCTGCGTCTGGCAGCCGAGCGAGATCAGCTCAAGGTCATTGCCGATCAGGTCGGTGCCCCCACCGGTGCCGACCTGATCGCAGACGTCACCGCCCATGCCATCCGTGCCGTGCAGGCGCAGCCCACGCGGGACGACCTGCTGGGTCTGTACCACCTGGTGGCCAGTGGTCACACGCACTGGCATGACTACGCCCGTTTCGTCATCGAATGGGCGCGCGCGCACGGCCTGCCGATTCGGGTGGCCCCCGAGGCGGTCTTGCCCATCCCCACCGGCGAGTACCCCACCCCCGCGAGACGCCCGCTCAACTCGCGTCTGGACACCAACAGGGTCTGTCAGGTCTTTGGCTTGACCTTGCCGCAATGGCAGCAGGGCGTCGAGCGCATGCTCATTGAAATCTCAGGGAAGTGATCCACACATGAACCGCAAAGGCATCATCCTCGCCGGGGGCTCCGGCACCCGTCTGCACCCCGCCACCCTGGCCATCAGCAAGCAACTGCTGCCGGTGTACGACAAGCCCATGGTCTATTACCCGCTCAGCACCCTGATGCTGGCCGGCATCCGCGACATTCTGCTCATCAGCACCCCGCAAGACACGCCGCGATTTCAGGCGCTGTTCGGTGATGGCAGCCAGTGGGGTCTCAACCTGAGCTACTGCGTGCAACCCAGCCCGGACGGCTTGGCGCAGGCCTTCATCCTGGGCAAGGACTTTGTCGGCAACCACCCCAGCGCCTTGGTGCTGGGCGACAACATTTACTATGGGCACGACCTGCAGCGCCTGCTGCACAACGCCAACAGCCAATCCACCGGGGCCAGCGTCTTTGCCTACCACGTGACCGATCCCGAGCGTTATGGCGTGGTCGAGTTCGACGCCCAGCATCGTGCGCTGAGCATTGAAGAAAAGCCCAAGACGCCCAAGAGCAACTACGCCGTCACCGGCCTGTATTTCTACGACCAGCAGGTGTGCGACATCGCCGCCAACATCCAGCCCAGCCGACGTGGTGAGCTCGAGATCACCGACGTCAACGCCGTGTACCTCAAGCAAGGGCAGCTCAGTGTCGAGATCATGGGCCGGGGCTATGCCTGGCTCGACACCGGCACGCACGACAGCCTGCTGGAAGCCGGCCAGTTCATCGCCACGCTGGAAAAGCGCCAGGGCCTCAAAGTGGCCTGCCTGGAAGAAATCGCTTACCGCTCGGGCTGGATCACGGCCGATCAGCTCGAGAAGCTGGCGCAACCCATGCTCAAGAACGGCTACGGGCAGTACCTGCTCAAGGTTCTGCGCGACCAGGTTTTCTGAACACCATGAAACTCATTCCCACCCGCATTCCCGACGTCGTGATCGTCGAGCCGGCTGTGTTCGGCGACGACCGTGGCTGGTTCATGGAAAGCTACCACCACGGCAAGTTCGTGGCGGCTTTGGCCGAACTGGGCCTGCCGGCCCCTCGTCCCTTTGTGCAGGACAACCATTCCTGCAGCAAGGCGGGCGTGCTGCGTGGTCTGCACTACCAGTTGCCGCCGCATCCGCAAGGCAAGCTGGTGCGTGTCACCCAAGGCGCGGCATACGACGTGGCGGTGGACATCCGTAAGGGCTCGCCCACCTTTGGTCAGTGGGTGGGGGCAGAGTTGTCCGCCGAGAACAAGCGCCAGTTGTGGATTCCCGAGGGCTTCGCGCATGGGTTCGTCGCCTTGCGTGATGACACCCATTTCCTCTACAAAACCACCGATGTGTACGCCAAGGACTGTGAGCGCGCCATCTTGTGGAACGATCCGGACATCGGCATCGACTGGCCCTTGAATGGGCTGCAACCCGAGCTGGCAGCCAAGGATGCGCAGGCCCCGAAGCTCCGTGATGCCGAGACGTTCTGACGTGTCTGTCTCCATGAGGGCACGAGGCTTGCCCGCATGAGTACGCCCATCCTGACCCCGGAAATGTCTGCGGCGGCCGTGCCATGGTGGCGCCGTGTCTTGGTCTATGGGTTTTTTGCCTTGTTTGCCGCGTGGTGCATCAAGGCCTTCCACCATGACATCGTCCAGATCGATCTGAGCCCCTTGCGCGCAGGCTGGACGGCGGTCGCCATCGCGGCGGCCTTGTCCTTGTTCAACTACGCACTGCGCGTGTGGCGCTGGCGGCTTTACCTGCAGCGACTGGGGCACGATCTACCCTGGGGCTTTGTCTCGCTCACCTTCATGGCCGGGTTTGCCTTCACACTGTCGCCAGGCAAGCTGGGTGAGATGGTGCGGGCACGGTATTACCAGTCATACGGCATTCCCGTGTCAGCGGTGACCGGTGCGTTCTTTGTCGAGCGGCTGCTGGATCTGGCGGTGATGATCCTGCTGGCCGTGGCGGTGCTGGCCGAGTTGCAGGCCTACCGTGCCTTCCTGTGGGTGGCGGTCGGTCTGGTCGGTGCCTTGCTGGCAAGCGTTGCGCTGGTGCCCTGGACCCGGGTGGCCGCCCACCTGATGGTGGTGCACCAGGGCAAGCTGGTAGCGGCCCTGCGCCCCGTGGTGAACATGCTGGTCAGTGCGCGGCAGTTTCTGGCCCCCGGGCTGTTGCTCTCGGGCCTGTTGATGGGGCTGGTGGCCTGGGGGGCGGAGGCCGTCGGCCTCAAGTTGGTGGCCGACGTGGTGGCACCCATCGAGCTGTCCATCCCCGCGGCCATGGGCATCTATGCCATCGCCATCATCGTCGGGGCCTTGTCCTTTTTGCCGGGCGGCTTGGGCAGCACCGAGGCGGTCATGGCCGCCTTGCTGTTTGCCCATGGCTACACCATGCCCCAGGCCATCTTGTTGACCCTGGTGTGCCGTTTGTTGACCTTGTGGCTGGCCGTGGTGATCGGTTGGCTGTGCGTCTGGGCCCTGCGGGGCAAGACCTGATAGTTTTTTGAGTCATGACCCAACCCATTCCCCTGTGCGTTGACCTCGACGGCTCGCTCATTCACAGCGACCTGCTGTTGGAGTCGTTCTTGTTGCTCATCAAGCGCAACCCCTTGTATCTGTTCCTCGCACCACTGTGGTTGCTGCGGGGCAAGGCCCATCTCAAGGCCGAGATCGCACGTCGCGTCAGCCTGAACGGCGCTGCTCTGCCTTACACCCAGCCGCTCGTCGACTGGTTGCACGCTCAAAAGGCTGCAGGGCGGCCCTTATGGCTGTGCACAGCGTCGGACGCCCGCCTCGCGCAGGCGGTAGCCGACCACCTGGGGATCTTCGACGGGGTGCTGGCCAGCAATGGTCAGACCAACCTCTCGGGGCGCAACAAGGCGGCGGAGTTGGTGGCACGTTTTGGTGCGAAGCAGTTCGATTACTGCGGTAATCATCGGGTGGACGTGCCCATCTGGGCCCAGGCGCGCTCGGCCATCGTGGTCAATGCGCCCGAGTCGGTGCGCCAGGCCGCCGCGCAGGTTGCCGACGTCAGCCATGTGGTGTCAGCGCCGGCCGTGGGGGCCAAGGTGATCTTGAAGGCCTTGCGGGTGCACCAGTGGGCCAAGAACGCCCTGATTTTTGTGCCGATGCTGGCAGCGCACCAGTTGAATTTGAGCACGCTGGTGGCCAGTGTGGTCGCTTTCATCGCCTTCAGCCTGTGTGCCTCGTCGGTGTACCTGCTCAATGACATGCTTGATTTGGAGGCCGACCGTCAGCACCACAGCAAGTGTCGTCGACCGTTTGCCGCCGGGCAACTGAGCCTGTTGTTTGGCCTCACGGCTGCGCCCTTGCTGTTGTTGGCAGCTTTGCTGCTGGCGCTGGCCTTGCCGACGGCGTTCTTCGGGGTGCTGGGTGCGTACTACGTGGCCACGCTCGCCTATTCCTTTGGACTCAAGAAAATCGTGATGGTGGACGTGTTGGCGCTGGCCGGGCTTTACACCATCCGCCTCGTGGCGGGTTCGGCGGCCGCGGGCATCCCCTTGTCGTTCTGGTTGTTGATCTTCGCCATCTTCATTTTCTTGAGTTTGGCCATCGTCAAGCGCTATGCCGAATTGCACGCCATGCGGGAGCAGGGCAAGCTCGCAGCACAGGGGCGGGGTTATCAGGTCGAAGACCTCAGCCTGCTGCAAAGCCTGGGCGCATCGTCGGGCTACCTCAGCATCCTGGTGCTGGCGCTCTACCTGAACTCGCCCGATGTGGCGCAGATGTATCGCCACCCCAAATTCGCCTGGCTGTTGGTGCCCATCATGCTGTACTGGATCAGCCGCATCTGGATGCAGACCTACCGAGGCCGCATGCACGATGACCCGCTCGTCTACGCCCTCAAGGACCGCATCAGCCTGCTGACCGGTGTGGCCGCAGCCATCGTGCTGTATCTGGCGGTGTGAGTCTGGCATGAGTCAAGCGGCCCACCAGCGCGTGTTCACCTCCTGGGGGCGGGTGCAGCGCGTCGCGCACACGGCGTTGGGTGTGAGCAGTCGCCACGCGCCCTTGTCCTTGCCGGCTGATGCTCAAAGCGTGTTGCCTTATGGCAATGGCCGCAGCTATGGGGACAGCAACCTCAACCCGGGCGGCGCCTTGTTGCTTGCCGGGCAATTGGACCGCTTCATCGACTTTGACCCAGCCACGGGTTTGTTGCGTTGCGAGGCCGGTGTGCTGTTGTCCACTGTCTTGCGCTTGGTGGTGTCTCAGGGATGGTTTCTGCCTGTCACCCCCGGCACGCAGTTTGTGACCGTGGGCGGTGCCATCGCCAACGATGTGCATGGCAAGAACCACCATGTCGCGGGCTCATTCGGCAACCATGTGACCCAGTTGGAGCTTTTGCGCTCCGATGGCACGCGCCGCGTGTGTTCTCCCACGCAGCATCCGGACTGGTTTTCGGCCACGATCGGCGGGCTGGGTCTGACCGGCTTGATCACCTGGGCCGAGATCCAGTTGCGCAGGGCGGTCAATCCTTACATGGATGTCGAGACGATCAAGTTTGGCAGCCTGGAAGCATTTTTCGAGCTGAGTCAGGCCTCGGAGCGTGACCACGAGTACACGGTGTCATGGATCGACTGTGCGTTCACAGGCAGGCGACTCGGGCGGGGCCTGTTCAGTCGGGCCAACCATGCTCCGGCGGTGATGGACCTCTCGTCGTTGCCGGCGTCCTTGCTCGGCGGCGTGAGCGAAACAAGCCGACGCGTGCCGATCACGCCGCCCCTGTCGCTCATCAACACACTGTCCCTCAAAGCGTTCAACACGCTGTACTTTCACAAGCAGCGTGCCGCGGTGGTACGCAGCGTGCAGCACTACCGGCCCTTCTTTTATCCGCTTGATGCCCTGCTAGAGTGGAACCGCATCTATGGCCCCAAAGGCTTCTACCAGTACCAGTGCGTGATCCCGCCTGACGACGCCTTGACGGTGACGCGGCGCTTGCTGCACACCATCGCCCACAGTGGGCAGGGTTCCTTCCTGGCCGTGCTCAAGCAATTTGGGACGCCCGCCTCGCGCGGTATGTTGTCCTTTGCGCAGCCCGGCACCACGCTGGCGCTGGACTTCCCGAATGTCGGACCACGACTGCATCGCCTGTTCGATGAACTGGATCGCATCGTGCTGGCCGCAGGTGGCCGTTTGTACGCCGCCAAAGATGGGCGCATGGGCCCGGCTTTGTTCCAGGCGGGCTACCCGCGCTGGCGTGAATTTTCAGATTATGTGGACCCCCGCTTCAGCTCCGGCTTGTGGCGCCGGGTCACGGAGACAACATGAGAAAAATCCTGATCGTCGGCGCCACCTCGGGCATGGCCGAGGCCTGCGCCCGCCTGTGGGCTCAGCGTGGTGACCACCTTTTCCTGGCAGCACGCAACCCCAGCCAGTTGCAATCGGTGGGCGACGACCTGCGCGCGCGCGGGGCTGCACGTGTGGGGCAAAAGGTGTTTGACGCCAACGACCTGTCCGCGCACGCAGCCTTGCTGGCCGACGCAACGCAGACCTTGGGCGGTCTGGACACGGTGCTGATTGCCCACGGCACACTCACCGATCAGGAGCGCGCGCAACAGGACGTGGGCTACGCCCTGCAAGAGATCCAGACCAACGGCACTTCGGTCGTGGCGCTGATGACGCTTGCGGGTGAGCAGTTCGCGCAACAAAGTCACGGTGCCATCGCAGTGATTTCATCGGTCGCGGGGGACCGTGGGCGCCAGAGCAACTACGTGTACGGCAGCGCCAAAGCGCTGGTGTCGGCCTTCGCGTCCGGCATGCGGCAGCGCCTGGCCAAGCAGGGCGTGCACGTCATCACCATCAAGCCGGGCTTTGTGAGCACGCCCATGACGGCGCATTTGAAGCAGGGCGCCCTGTGGGCCAAGCCCGAGCAGGTGGCCAAAGACATTGCCGCAGCCATCGACCAAGGCCGACGCGTGGTCTACACACCGGGCTTTTGGCGCTGGATCATGCTGATCATCCAACACATTCCGGAGTTTGTGTTTGTGAAGCTCAAGTTGTGAGACTGTCTGGCGAGCGTGACGTTCAGGCGTGGCGCAGAAGGAAGTCCTGATAGGCCAACCGGATGCCGTCTTCCAGGCTGGTCGAGGCTTGCCAGCCCAGTTTCGCCAGGCGGGAGACATCCATCAACTTGCGCGGCGTGCCGTCGGGCTTGCTGGCATCGAACGTCAGGTCACCTGTGAAGCCCAGAACACGCGTGACGGTCTCTGCCAACTCTCTGATCGTTACATCGGTTCCCGTCCCAATGTTCACCAGGGGGCCGCTGTACCCCTGGGCCATCAGGAACACGCAGGCATCGGCCAAGTCGTCGGCGTAGAGAAACTCGCGCATTGGCGTGCCAGTTCCCCAGACAACCAGTTCTTTGTCGTCGCGGATCTTGGCCTCGTGCGTCTTGCGAATCAAGGCAGGTAGGACGTGGCTGTTGTTCAGGTCATAGTTGTCGTTGATGCCGTACAGATTGGTGGGCATCACGCTGACGTAGTCACGACCGTACTGTGCGTTGTAGGCCTCGCACATCTTGATGCCGGCGATCTTGGCAATGGCGTAGGGCTCGTTGGTCGGCTCCAGTGGCCCTGTCAATAAGGCGTCCTCGCTCATTGGTTGTGACGCCAGTTTCGGGTAGATGCAACTGGAGCCCAAGAACATCAGTTTCTGAACTCCCGCAAGGTGTGCACCATGGATCAGGTTGGCTTCGATCATCAGGTTTTGATAGATGAAGTCAGCGCGGTAAATGTTATTGGCTTGGATGCCACCTACCTTGGCTGCGGCAATGAAAAGGTAGTCTGGCTTTTCCGCGCACAAGAAGTCATGAACTGCTTGCTGGTTCAGCAAGTCGAGCTCCTGTCGGGCACGGGTGATCACGTTCTGGTAACCCGCCTGCTGAAGGCGCCGGACGATGGCGGATCCGACCATGCCGCGGTGTCCGGCCACGAAGATTTTGGCGTTCTGGTTCATTGGTTGATTCGGTATCGGTTCATGCCATAGATGGCGGGCGCTGCCCGCATCTTGTGAGTTTGCGGACAGACGCACATCTTGGCGATTTGTATGGGTCTCAATCAGTTGATCTGGTAATCGGGATGTGCCCGCGTCACAGGGGGCGCAAAACGCCGCTTTGTCGTGAGGTGGCCTTTATGGGTGTCGACAAAGTCAATTTTTGGTGCCTTGTCAGGGCGCTTTGCGCCCAATCATCATGGCTTTGAGTGTGCGGTAGATGAAGAGCGTATTGGTGACGGCATAACGCTTTGCGAGTCGTCGAGGTTCACTGCAAAAGCGGTGGAACCACTCCATGCCGCTTTTCTGCATCCATATGGGGGCACGCTTGATGCTGCCGGCATGATAGTCAAAGGCCGCCCCGACGCCCAGCATCACGGCATTGACTCGGCCTCGGTGGTTGGCCATCCAAGCTTCCTGCTTCGGGCAGCCAAGGCCCACGAAAACGACGTGAGCGCCGGATCGATTGATCTGATCCACATAAGCTAGGTCTTCGTCAGGCGTCAGTTCGCGGAAGGGGGGTGACTCCATGCCAGCAATCGTCAGCGTTGGAAAAGCCGCGTTGAGGCAAACCTTGAGCTTGTTCAAGGTGTCGTCACTGCTGCCATAGAAGAACACCGATTGCCCAATCTTGTCAGCCAGCCCCAAGTAGCGCCACATCAGGTCGGGCCCATTGAGACGCTGTTGTTCAGGGTAGCCGCTGCGACGCAAGACCCAGGCAACCGGGGCGCCATCGGGTAAAGCCAGATCGGCTTGGGCAATGACCTTTTTGAAGGCTGCGTCCTGACTGGCTGTGACGACGGAATGCACATTGCACAGCGTGACGTAGCGCGATTGGTGCTGCGCTCCCCAGGCCACGATATTGGCGAGCGCTTCGTCCCAGTTCGTTGCGTCAATGTGGGAGTCAAGCACGAAGGCGCCACGTCGCATCAACGGCTTTTCCGAGGAGAGTTGGGGGAGTGTGGGCCCGCGCTCGTGATCGACCAGCGATGGCGCGGAGTGAAGAAGATCGGGGTCAGCATGCGTCACGCTACCCACCTCAGGGTTGCGGTTCTCTGAAGTGACCATTGGGGCTGGATCGCCTTTGACATGGAGTGATTCTAGAAGGTTGGGGGTGGTTCAAAGCTTCAGGGAAACCGTTGACGACGGCGGGAAGTTGTCGCTAAGAGTGTCGCAATGTGAGATGTTGTCCAGGTGACATTGCGTAATGTGGTTTTGCTACGAGGGTAACCCTAGGGTGCGGGAGTTAATCGAGGGTAGAGGTGCCTTCGCCCCGTAACCAAGGGGGCGGTGTCTTGCCGTGATGGGTCGGGACAACCATAGCCGTCTGAACGTCTCGGTGCCCCCCGGTTCAGGTGGGATGCCAGGCATTCGAGAGAGAAGCCCGTTGTATGGGGGGTATGGATGTCCCGAGGTGCCGGAACTTTTGCCGTCTCATCAGTCATAGTACGGACTGCGCCTCTCGTTTTGTGAATGTCTTTCATGGCCACACCCTCTACATCGTTGTCTGAGTCCGGACCGTCTGCTGCCTTGAGCGGTGTGACGTATCCCGTGCGAGCGCTCATCGTTCTGCTGGTTGGTTTGGCTGTGATGTATGTGCCAACCTTTCTGAGGTTGGCGGAGGCCGTCTGGTCCACAGACGAGCAAGGACATGGGCCCTTGATTTTGGGCGCCTGCGCGTGGTTGTTGTGGGACATGAGGGCTAATTTGTTTGGCCCGCAGTCTCGCCCTGCCCCGGTGGCGGGCTCACTACTGTTGCTGGTGTCGGTGGTGATCTACACGGTGGGGCGTTCGCAGCAGGTGATTGAATTGGAGGCTGGCTCGCTGTTACTGACTTTGCCTGCATGTCTCCTGCTGCTGGTGGGGCCTACGGGGGTGCGGCGAGCCTGGTTCCCGCTGGTATTTTTGTTCTTCATGGTGCCCTTGCCAGGTGTCTTGGTGCAAGCGATGACGATGCCGCTCAAAAGCGTCGTGTCAGTGGTGGCGGAGCAGTTGTTGTACTGGGCTGGTTATCCGATTGCGCGTACCGGCGTCACCTTGATGGTCGGGCCCTATCAGTTGTTGGTGGCCGATGCCTGCTCGGGCTTGAACTCGTTGTTCACTCTGGAGGCGCTGGGCTTTCTGTACATGCGAATAATGAATTACACGTCCAAGGCGCGTAATGTGATTCTGGCGGTGGGCATCATCCCGATTGCCTTCATTTCCAACGTGACGCGGGTGATCATTCTGGTGCTGGTGACTTACCACTTTGGGGATGAGGCAGGCCAGGGCTTCATGCACGGTTTTGCCGGAATTGTGCTTTTTGCTGTGGCTTTGACCTTGACCTATGGTTTGGACCGCTTGCTGGCGGCGCGCTTTGATGATGAGGGAGGCACACGTGGCAAGCGTTGACGTGATGGCGCGTGGCGCAACGCGGGTGAAAATGGTGTCGGTGTTGTTGGCCGCAGCATTGATGGTGGGTGGCTTTGGTGTAGCCGAGTTGTTGACCCCCCGCAAGATGATGGCTGACGAATTGCCGGTGATGGATCTGGCAAGTAAGGTGCCGGCGTCATTTGGTGTGTGGCGTGTGGATCCATCGGTGGTACCAGTCTTGCCGGACCCGACGGTGACTGAGCAGTTGGAGTCCTTGTATTCGCAGACATTGAATCGGACTTACATCCGCCCCGATGGGGCTCGGGTGATGCTGTCGATTGCCTATGGCAAGAATCAGAACTCTGCTTCGACGGCCGCGCATCGACCGGAGTTTTGTTATTCGGCCCAGGGCTTCATGGTGAATCGTTCCGAGGTCGAGCAGATCAAGGTGCAGGATCATGAGTTGAAGGTCGTTCGTCTGATGGCGACGGCCGGTCAACGGCGTGAGCCCATCACGTATTGGGTGACCTTGGGGCACAGCGCCAGCATCCCAGGGTTCTCGCGCAAGTTGGCGCAGATGAAATACGGTCTGCAGGGTTGGATCATGGACGGGATGTTGATGCGCATTTCCAGCCTGACGCCGGGGCTGGATGCTGCTGATCGGGAGGCTGCCAAGTCCCTGCACGAACGGTTCATCAATGATCTGGCTTTGGCGATGCCCGAAGCAGACCGTTCTCGTTTTTTCGGTTCGATAAAAGAAGATTGACATGTCCAATAAAGTTGCACTGATCACCGGCGTCACAGGTCAGGATGGTTCCTACCTGGCAGAGTTTCTGTTGAAGAAGGGTTATGAGGTACACGGCATCAAGCGTCGCTCCTCACTTTTCAACACCGATCGCATCGATCATCTCTACCAGGATCCGCACGTCAACAACCGCAACTTCATCCTGCACTACGGTGATCTCACGGACTCGACCAGTTTGGTGCGCATCGTCCAGAAGGTGCAGCCAGATGAAATCTATAACCTTGCCGCTCAGTCACACGTGGGCGTGAGCTTCGAGGAGCCGGAATACACAGCCAATGCCGATGGCATCGGTACGCTGCGCTTGTTGGAAGCCATTCGCATCCTAGGGCTGGAGAAGAAGACGCGCTTCTACCAGGCCTCTACCTCTGAGCTGTACGGTCTGGTGCAGGAGATTCCCCAGAAGGAAACCACGCCGTTCTACCCTCGCAGCCCCTACGCTGTGGCCAAGATGTATGCCTATTGGATCACGGTGAACTACCGCGAGGCCTATGGCATGTACGCCTGTAACGGCGTGCTGTTCAATCATGAGAGTCCGGTGCGTGGTGAGACCTTCGTGACTCGCAAGATCACGCGTGCCATCAGCCGCATTGCGCTGGGCCTGCAGGACTGTTTGTACCTTGGCAACATGAGTGCTCTGCGCGACTGGGGCCATGCCAAGGACTATGTGGAGATGCAATGGCTGATGCTGCAGCAGGAAGTGGCCGACGACTTTGTGATCGCCACCGGCGTGCAGTACAGCGTGCGTCAGTTTGTAGAGTTCGCTGCCAAGGAGTTGGGAATCACGCTGGCTTTTGAAGGCGAGGGCGAGGCCGAAGTGGGCACCGTGGTGGCGATCGAGCCGGTCAATGGCCAATTGCTGGCGAAGTGCAAGGTGGGTGATGTAATCGTGAAGGTTGATCCCCGTTATTACCGCCCGACCGAAGTCGAGACCCTGCTGGGCGATCCGACCAAGGCGCGAGAGAAGCTGGGATGGACGCCCAAGATCAGTCTGGCAGAGTTGGTGGCAGAGATGGTGCTGAGCGACTACGCCTCCGCCAAGCGAGACAGTCTTGTGAAGCTGGCCGGGTTCCAGGCCTATGACTATCACGAGTGAGTGGCTGCGTTTCGGTCCTGCTCACTGGGCTCTGATCGATCAGGCTGTCGTTTCGGCGGCCACCTTCGCAGTGGGGGTCTTGCTGGCGAGGGCGCTGGACCCAGAGGGGTTGGCACTTTACTCGCTGGCCATCACGACGGTGTTATGCCTGACGTCGGTGCATCGCGCACTGGTGGCCCAGCCACTGAACATCTTGGGTGCGCAGGAGCTTCAGGGGCAACGTCTGAGACGTTACAGCAACATGCTGCGCCTACAAGGGGGTATGTTGCCTGTGATGGCTTTGCTAGCCATCGTGGTGGGGTGGATGTTTTTCCCGGTGCCGAGCTTGATGATGGGGGCGGCGGTGTATGCCGGGGTGTTAGCGTTGCAGGATCTGATTCGCCGTTATCACTATACGGATGGGCAGATTCAGCGGGCTGTCCCAGGAGACGTGCTGGCCTTTGGCGGGCAGGGCGCCGCTCTGGCTCTGCTGGTAGTTTTCGCGTGGCCGGTATCGGTTTCGCTCGTGTTCTGGTGGTTGATGGTGCCGCTGGTGGTGTCGGCCCTCTGGATGCATCGCCTGATTCGCCGCTCCGGGCAACCGGCCAAGGCAGGGTCTGGCGTGATCGAACACCTGGCAGAGCATTGGGCTAATGCGCGGTGGGTGGTGTTGAGTCAGTTGGTGTGGATCGGGGCGAGTCAGCTGATACCGTTTCAACTGGCAACGTATGCAAAGTCGCAGGATGTGGCTGCCTACCATGCAGCCAATGCCTTGATGAATGCATTGAATGTGTTTCGACTGACCTTAGGTAATTACCTTCCAGGGCGTTCTGCGCGTGTGTTTGCTGATGGTGGCGCGCAGGCCTTACGGATGTATCTGCGCCAAGTGAGTTTGGCTTGTTTGGGTTTGGCTTTTGTGGTGTTTGTGTTTTTCGAGCTCACTGGGGATTTCTGGGTTGATTGGCTGTTTGCTGGAAAGTACCAAGAGGCCAAGCCGGTGGTGTCGGCCATGGTGCTGGTACACCTTTTGGCGATGTCGGCCTTGATCAGCGCGGCGGGTGCGCAGGTGATGGGCACTACAAGGGTGATGTTCTGGTCCAACGCAGTGGCTTTGGCGCTGACTTTGACCTTGGGCTCTTGGTTCATCCATGTGTGGGGCTTGTGGGGAGCCGTGGTCGCGCTGGCGATTGGCTTGTTGTTGCCCGCGATGGTGCAGGGCGTGCACCTGTCGATTCATTTTCGAAGCCGTTTGGGGCAAGTATGAAGATTTCTTTGGTGACCTGCTCCTATCAGCAGGGCAAATTTCTTGATGCGACGATGCGTTCGGTGCTGGATCAAAGGTACCCAGATCTGGAGTACATCGTGATTGACGGGGGCTCGAGGGACCAGTCTGTCGAGGTGATTCGGCGCCATGAGCACTCGCTGGCGTACTGGGTGTCGGAGAAGGACCGTGGCCAGACCCATGCTTTGCGCAAAGGGTTTGAGCGTGCGAGCGGTGACATTCTGGGTTGGTTGTGCTCGGATGATTTGTTGCTGCCGGGCGCGTTGAAGCGGGTGGCGGCTTACTTTGAGGCCCACCCGGAAGTCGATGTGATCTTTGGTAACGCGCTGTGGATCGACGCTCAGGGTCAGTTCATACGCCCCAAGAAAGAGATGCCCTGGAACAAGTTTGTGTTTCTGTACGACCACAACTACTTGGCTCAGCCCGCGACGTTCTGGCGTCGATCCCTTTATGAGAAGGTGGGGGGGTTGGATGAGTCCTGGAATCTGGGTATGGACTCAGACTTGTGGTTGCGGTTTGCGCACCATGCACGGCCTCGCTATGTCGATGAGTATTTTGCGTGCATGCGGGATTATCCTGAGCAGAAAACGCGCGCCTTGAAGCCCGCAGGTCGTGCGGAAGACGCGACGCTGAGTGCGCGCGAACTGCCGGCGCTTCAGCGACTCCCGCAGAGACCGTTGGGTTGGTTGGCGAGGGCTGGCCGCATTGGGATCAAGCTGGTGCAGGGTGGTTATTGGGCCTCGCCGCCGGCAGAGTACGTGAAGGCGCTGGAGCGCTACCGGATCGTTTGAGACTGGGGCTGAGCATGGGGGCGAGAGCAAAGTATTCATCGATCCATCGGCACCAGATGATGGTGACGAATGTGAAGCAATCCGCATCGCTCGAGATGACGGACTATTTCTTCCTGTTCAGCTTGTTCATCATGCTGTTCTGGGCGATCGATCCGCTCATGGTCGGGCTGGACATGATCGCTGGCGTCAAGCGCTTGCCGACTTTGTTGCTGTTCATGAACCTGGCGTTCATCGTTGTGGGGCGTTTGATGTTCCGCAATCGCAGCACCTACGTGAGCTTTCGTGCCACGCTCAAGGAAATGCGCTACCTGGTGGCATTTTCTGCGATGGTCATCGTGGGGAGTTTGTATGCGCGTGAGGTGAAGGGAATCGAGGAGACTTTCTTGACCATGGGGGTCTTCACTTTGATGGCGCCCATCACCTATTGGTACACGATCAATTCGATGGCGCCAATGAAGTTGCTGCGAGCCATCCTCATCGTCTATACGTTTTGGGCCGTGGTGGCATCAGGCATGCAACTGGGGTTTTTCCGTGTCATCGAGATCTTTCACAGCCGGGAGCATCTGGTGTTGCCAGCGCTGGGGACCTTTTTGTATTTCCTGCCATGGAAAGCAGGCCGTGTGCTGGGCATTGCCATGGTGGTGTTGGTGGCAATTGCAACCAATAAAAACACTGGCTACATCATCACGGTCTTCGTCTGCGGGTATCTGGTCTCGCTGACGTTTTTCCGACGTTGGCGCAGCATGAAAGACCGCTTGCTGAGCACCACTTTGCTGCTGGCATTTGTCGCTGGGATCTTGATGGCGTTGGCTACCGTCTGGGTGGGGTACACCTATTTTGACGATGACATGCCCACGGGGAACCCGGAGTACCGTCTCTACACCTACGACATTGCTTGGCAGAGATTCTTGAGCTCTCCCATCTGGGGCACGTTGTTCTCTGAGTCGGCGGTGGTGTACTTCAGCAAGTTTGATGTGGCGGCCAGTACCCAATACCTGCCGACGCACAGTGATCCGCTGGACATCATGGCGCACGGTGGCGTGATCGCTCTGGCCCTGTGGCTGATGGCCATTGTGCCGGTGTTGTGGCGGGCTTTCACGATGGCGAGCCTGTATGGGGGGGAGCTTTCTTGGTCTGACGAATGGGTGCACCAGTCGTTCTTGCTGATGGCGTTCACAGCCCTGCTTGTGTGCATGTTCAACCCGATTTATAACGTGCCGAACTTGGCGACTGCGAACTGGATGGTGCTGGGCTGCGTGCTGACGTCAACACAAGTTTGTACGCGCATGCTTCAGCAGGAGAGGCGGTCGTGATGCGGTGTTTGGCTGCTCTTGCGATCTGCTTTGGGCTGAACTGGGCTGGTGTCGGGCACGCGGCCACCTTGGTTGCCACGCCTGAGACGCTGGTGCAGCAGTTAAAGCAGTTTCGCAGCGGCGACACGCTGTTATTGAAGCCTGGTATCTACCGGGGCACGATTGATTTGCGTAATCGCATGGCTGAGCCAGACGCGCCTTCTGTGATCCGGGGGGATGTTTCGAGCGGGGGGCGTGTGGTCTTGCGGGGCTCGGATGTGCTGGCGGACTGGCGCTTGGTTGCGCCTGGCATCTACGTGCATGACCTGGAGAAGGAGGCAAGCCAGGTTTTCGTGAATGGGCACTTGTTGCAACAGATTGGTGGCACCGTGTTTGACGGCTATCCCGATAATGCTCAAAGCGCTTACCGCGAGTTGCACCCCCACGATGGCGGCATCTGGCCTGGACGCAAGCCAGTGGTGGCATGGCAGGGTATGTCGGCGGAGAGTTTCTGGTACGACCGCAAAAACAAGCGTCTGTACGCACGCACGGCCGAAGACCTGCGAGACCAGGCCGTGAGGGTGGAAGCATCGCAGCGAGAGCGTGTGCTATTTCTGGAGAACGTGCAGTTCATGCAAGTGCACGATCTCGACATCGAGCATGCCAACACATCGGTGACCAACCGAGGTGGTGCGCTGGTTGTGTGGCGAAGCCGGGATGTGAGCTTGCGAGGCATTCGGGCATTCTGGAACGACCTGACGGGCATTCAACTGGCGGGTGAGCGTATCTCGCTGATTGGTTCAGAGGCCATGCATAACGGCCAGGTCGGTGTCAGCGGGTTTGGCAGTCGCATCACGGTGCAGCAGGTCAAGTCCTCATACAACAATCGCCGTGGCTTCAATAAATGGTGGGAAGCAGGCGGATTCAAGTTCATCGGATTTGACGATGGCGCCCTGCGTGATTCGGTGGTGGTGGATTGTCAAGCGCTGTTCAACCGCGGAGATGGTATTTGGTTTGATTGGAAAAACAGGAATGTGCAGGTGGCGCGGAATGTGTCGGCCTACAACACAGGTTTTGGTATCCATTACGAGGCCAGCAGTGAGGGCGTGATCGAGGACAACCTGATTTTTGGCAATGGTCAGAGAGGGGTGTATCTGTCGAGCTCGCGGACTTCCTTGGTGCGTCATAACCTGATTCTGGGCAACGGCGGGGAGGGGGTGGTCTCAGTGACCGAGCACGGACGCAAGGACAATCAGGGGCATCGCTTGGATTCGGATACCAATCGTGTGGAAGCCAACGTGATTGGCTGGAACGCGGGGGGCGCAGTCTATCTGTCGTCGGATCCGGGCAATGTGTCCAACCGCAACGTGTTCCTCGGCGAGGGCGTTGCCAGCCGCTTCAGTGTGAATTACCCCTCGCCACTGAATCTGCCGGTGTATGGACTGGATGCTTGGTTCCAGCGCACAGGGCAAGATGCTCATTCGTGGTGGTTGAATGCTCCGATGCCAGAGTCCTGGGCAGCCTATTTCAAGGCACGCTCGACCGCGAAGGCACCGATGGTCGCCTTGGTGCTTGACGCACGTGTATGGCCGTCAGATCAGCGTGTTGTGCTCGGCAAGGACATGTCTCGCTGGGCTTCAGATGCCCCGTTGCCAGAAGTCGGGCCCCGTAATGTGGTGCCATGACGGAATCAGGGACTGGCCATGCGCGTTTTGTTTGATGTGTTTGAACTCACGCCCGATGGGGGCAAGAGCATGGGCATCTACCACTATGCCCGCAATGTCTGGCAGGAGTTTGTCGCCGCTTTGCCTGAAGACATGAGCCTGGTTTTGGCCTGTCATGGGCGAAATGCAAGTGACTTTCCGGCTGTGTCACATCCACGGGTTGAGCGGGTGCTGCTGCAAGACGATACTCCGCGACAGTGGCAGCGGCAGCGATGGCTGAGGTGGGGGGCCCAGGCGCTGGCTCGCCAAAAGGGTTGTGACGTGTACTTCACGCCCAAAGGCTTCTTGCCTGGGTTGTGGGGGGCGCCGATGGGGGTGCGAACTTGTGCCGTCGTGCACGACCTGATCCCACTTTGGTACGCCGAGCATCAACCTGGGTATTTTCCCCGGACGGAGTTGGTGGTGTTAGAGCATGAGCTGCGGCGAACCTGTCGGCACGCGGATCGCTTGGTGACGATTTCTGACGCATCGGCCGATGACATCTTGGCACGCGTGCCAGATGCAAGGCGACCTGCGGTGGTCTACAACGGTTTGCCTCCTGCACCACGGCAGGTGGTGCGACCCGCACGTGCACCATTCATTTTCGCGATGGCATCGAGCTTTCCGCACAAAAATGCGGAAGCTGTCATGGACGGGTACCAACGTTACCGTGCGCAAGTGGCAGATCCTTTGGACCTGGTTGTGTGTGGCATCGAGGATCCAGGACAGCCCGGTGTGAGCTGCTTGAAAGGCGTGAGTGCCGATGTGCTGCACGGCCATTACCAGGCCGCCGAGCTGTTTGTGTTTATGTCTCTGGTGGAGGGCTTTGGTTTTCCACCGCTGGAGGCCATGCAGCATGGAACGCCTGTGCTGTGTTCGGACCTGCCTGTGTTGCGTGAAACTACGCGGGGCAATGCGTTTTTTGTGTCCCCTGTTGATGCCGATGCTGTGGGAGCGGCGATCCGCCATGCGCTGGCAGATGAGCAGGCTGAGCAACGGGCGCACTTGCGCCATCGGGCGCAGGACGTTGTGGCCTTTTATTCTTGGCAGCAGTGTGCAGGCGGCTTGCTGGACCAGTTGGAGATGCTGGCTTGACTGTCATGCCTGCGGGTACGCAAACGTGGACCCATGCAATGGATCAACGATGAAAATCTTGTTGTCTGCTTTCGCTTTTTCGCCACTTTGGGGTTCCGAGCCCGGTGTTGGTTGGTGCTGGGCCATTGAGATGGCCAAAGCGCACGAGGTGACGGTGTTGACACATCGCTATTTCGAAAATCACATGCGGGAGATGGAAACCGCCATGGGCAAGCTCCCGTTCGAGGTGATTTACTTTGACGTCAAACCGATCTGGCACCGATCTTATGAACGCTACTTGAACTCGCAGTTATATGCGTTGCGCTGGCAGTGGTGTGCGCGCTCATTTGTGAAGCGAATATTAAAGACCAGGCGTTTTGACCTCATCCACCACCTCACGCTGGGTACCATCCGTTACCCAAGTTTTTTGCAAAAACTGGGTGTGCCCTTGGTCGCAGGCCCCTTGGGTGGTGGGGAGCGTGCGCCATGTGGTTTCTACAAGGGCGTACCTTGGCGGGAGCGTTTGCGCGAGTTGCTTCGAGATGGCCTTATATGGAGTACAGCCTGGGATCCCATGATCCATTGGACTTGGGGGCGCACGGAAGTGTTGCTCTGCCGCACCCGTGAGTCGTTGGCGGCGCTGCCCTGGCATGTTCGCGAGCGGTGCCGTCTGATGCAGGAGATCGGTTGTCCAGCCGCGCTTGCTGATGAGGCGGTCATGCCGATGCCTGGTGCAGATGTGCCCCTTCGGCTGTTGCACGTGGGACGATTGCTGGCGTTGAAAGGCATGCACTTGGCTTTGCCTGCCCTGGCCGACGTCACGGGACGCGGCGTGGATTGGCGTTTGACGTTGGTGGGGGTCGGGCCGATGGTCGGCCCTCTGAAGGCTCAGGCCAGTTCATTGGGGATTGCCGACCGTATCGACTGGGTGGGCAGCTTGCCGCGCGATCGTGTGATGGCGCTGTATGGTCAGCACGACGCGTTTCTATTCCCAAGCCTGCATGATTCTGGTGGCACGGTCGTGCTGGAGTCGCTGTCGCAGGGGTGTCCTGTGTTGTGTGTAGACCTTGGGGGGCCTCCCCACTTCGTGGACGACACCTGCGGTGCAGTGGTGCCTGTGCGTTCCGGTAAACCCGAGCCGGTCGTGGCTGGTTTGGCGGAAGTATTGTGTGATTGGGCCCAAAGTAGAAGTGCCTTGTATGCCTTGCGCCAGGGTGCTTTGAGGCGTGCTCGAGAACTGAGCTGGCCCAATCGGGTGCAGGGGGCATATGAGTTGATCGAGGCCGCGCTCAGAGCTCGTTAAGTATGGCGCCGCATGATCTGTATGCGTCCCAGTTCAACGGTGTGCACGATGTTTTGCAGCGCGGTGAGCTGGCTGTGACGCCTCAAGTCCAGACTGTGGTGGGAGCTTATGCCTGGGCTCGGGCGGCCTATGGTGTGATGTCTGTGTGTTCAAAGAATGGATGGGTGCATTGAATGGGCTTGATACGAACCTTGCTGGCCTTGGCCGTGGTTTTGGGGCATGCCCAGGCGGCCTATGTGATGGTGGGAGGACGCAATGCCGTCCAGATGTTTTATGTCATTTCGGGTTTTTTGATTTCGTATGTGTTGGTCGAACGTCGCGCATATGCATCCCCATGGGTGTTCTACGCCAACCGCTATCTGCGCTTGTACCCGATTTACCTGGTGGTCGGGTTGTTGACTTTGCTTGGCTGCGCCATGTCATTGCGACCGGAATTCTTTGAGGTTTATCAGCAGGCGCCTTGGCCTGCGGCATTGTGGTTGTTTGTGTCCAACTTGTTGATCGTAGGGCAGGACTGGTTGATGTTTGCCGGGGTAAAGGCCAATCAACTGGTGTTTGCTGTCGATTTCAAGATATCGGACGTGCCTCTGTGGAAGGGCTTGCTGGCGCCGCAGGCGTGGACTTTGGGTGTGGAGCTGAGCTTCTATTTGGTCGCGCCATTCATCGTGCGTCGGCGGGCCTGGTTGTGGTGCCTGTTGGTGACGTCTATCGCTTTGCGCGCGGCGCTGATCCGTCAGGGGCTCGGCATGAATGATCCGTGGGACTATCGATTTTTCCCAACCGAGTTGGCTTTGTTCATGATGGGAGCATTGACGCACCAGGTTCTGCGGCCTTTGTATGCCCGTTACTTGGAGCGCGATGTGCTCGCCCACCTGTCGTGGGGGGCATTGGGCGTGATGTTGTTGGCCGTGGTGGTCTATCCATATGTGCCGATGGACCACTTGCTCAAGTCTGCGCTGCTGTTCGCGCTGCTCCTGCCCTGCATGCCCTTGCTGTTTGTTCTACAGTCGAGTAGCAAAATAGACCGAACCATTGGGGAGTTGAGTTACCCCATCTACATCTGCCACTGGCTTGTGATCGAGGTGTGCACCAAATTGTTTGCTGGACGGCCCAAAGAAGGCGCTTTCCTGGCGTGCGTGATTGGCGGCAGTCTGCTGTGCGCGTATGTACTGAACCGTTGGGTGGGTGAGCCAGTCGAGCGCTGGCGCGACAAGTTAAGGGCGCAAGGCGCGCCTCAGGCGGCGCTCAGAACTCGTTGAGAATGGCGCCCACGATCTGTGTGCGGCCCAATCCAACGGTGTGGACGATGTTTTGCAGTGCGGTGAGGCGACTGTGATCTCGTCGGGCCATCAAGACAGCGGCACCACATTTGGCGGCAATGACGGCACCATCAGCGCCCTTGGAAGCAGAAGGTGTGTCAACGATGATGCGATCAAACTTGGTCAAAAGTTCTCTGACCAGCATGCCGAAAGCAGGACGTTCAACCAACTCAATGGGATTGGGTGGGATCACGCCGACTGGCAGGACGTACAGGCTGGGGAGGTGCTGAACGTGATGGATCACTTGCGAGCTGGCGCGACCGGACAGAATGGATGATAGCCCGACCGCATGTTGGGGCAAGCCGAAGATCTCGTGCTGACGTGGGTTGCGCATATCGGCATCGATCAGCAGTGTGCGCCCCGACAGCTGTGAAAAGGCCACAGCGATATTGGCTGCGAAATAGCTTTTGCCGTCGCCGCTGTCGGAGCTGAGAACAGCCAGTGCCTGTCGGGGCTGGTCGGTTTGGCTGTAGAGCTTCATGATCAGGTGGCTACGCATGGTGCGGAATGCCTCGGCCTGATCTGTGAAGGGTTTGTTGGCCACGACCAGGTCTGGATGAAAGCCCTGGGTGGAATCTTGCGGATACGGGTAGTGAAACTGTTGAGCCAACGCCCACAGAACGTCGTCGCTGCTCGCCATGCCCAAGGCCACGGCTGCCTCGCCGAACCGCACACCATTGTCACGCTGGTATTTAAGGATGGACTCAATCTGGTCGGGTGCTAGGTTGTTGGCCTGCTTGATGATTTCGCCAATGGACCGCTCGTTGCCCCCTACATCGCGGGCAATTTCGGTTTCAGCAAAGGCGCTGTCCAGCAACTGCGCGTTGGCCTGTTTGGATGGGCGGAAGTAATTCATGTTGCGCAGTGTGGGTCAGTTAAGTGCAGCCGGCAGCATCTTGTTGTACGTGGTGCGCCTGTTGAAGAGTTTCAGGCGCTTGGGCATGGGGCTGGGCAGCACACCAATCACAGGGATCTCAAGCGCATGGATGAGGTCGGTGGCGGTGCGGATGCGGCGGTCCAGCAGTTCGGCTGCCAAGGTCGTGAATAGCGCTGCGACCGCACCGCCAAAAAGACCCAACGCGAGGAAAATGAACATGTTGGGCCATGAGTGCTTGGGCGGTTCGACTGCGGGGCTGAGCACGTAAGCGGAGGCCAAGTTGGCATTGCTCTCAAGGTTGGTCTGGCTCAAGCGCAATTGAATGGCCTCGAAGATGCGTTGCGCGGATTCAACTTCGCGCTCCAGCAGTGCGACGCTGTCACGTCTCCCTTTCATTTCGAGGATTCGGGCTCGCTGTTCGTCGTAGCCTTTCTGAGCCGCCTCGACACGTGCACGAACAATGGTGTCTGATGTGCGCAGACCACCAGAGATGCGACCCACTTCAGCATTGAGCTTGCGCTCCAGCTCGGCGATGCTGGCACGGGTTTGTTTGAGGGTCGGGTGTTCATCACCCATGTTCTGACTGAGCTGGTTGAGCTGTGCCGTTTGGCGCGCAATCTCAGTTCTGAGACCGCCAATGACCGGGTTGGTGATCGCTTCGGCCGTGGTGTCGGCGCGATTGGCACCGGCAGCGCTGCGATTCGAGCTTTCCGCCATCAGGGCTTTAAGTGAAACAACCTGTGAGCCCAACTCGTTCAGGCGAGCCATTTCAAGATCCAAGCGCTCGTCGGTGGTGACGATGCCGCGCTCTCGCTGTGCTTCCGTCAGGCGTGTTTGAGCACGTTCGAGTTTTTCCCGCGCCATGCGTGCACGCTCTTCAAAATAATCTGAATAGCCACGCGCAGGATTGGTCCGCAACTCCACCACGGTGTCGGTGTAGGCCCGTGCGAAGGCGTTCGCAAGGACGGCGGCAAACTGCGGGCTGACTGATTCATACTGCAGCCGGATGATGCTGGACTCGCGAACAACAGAGACGCTCAGTCCTTTGAGTAGTGTCTTGCCTAGCCAGTCTTCAAAGCTGCCTCGCTGGTCAGTTTCCTTGATCCACTTGCTACGCATTTCCGCGTTGTCGCCCAACTTGAGCACGCCAACGACGCGTCTTGCGACTGCATCGCTTCGGATCACATTGACCTGGGTGGCCATGTGAGCAGATGGCTGCAGCGTTGCAGCCTGGACCATGCCGGTAATCGGGTCAGGTTTGAGATCAACCACGATGCTGGTTTCAGCCGTGTAGCTTTTGGGAAGGAACAAGCCCAATAAGACCGCGACGCAGGCAATGCTGAGGAACAAACCGATGGCCAGCCATTTGCGGGCCATCAGGATGCGGAAGAACTGTTCAAACGTCATAGTGCGCTGCCAGATGTTGTCGCCAAGGTCTTGAGGCCCTGGCTTTGATTTTTACTTCAGCCCGGAAATGCCCTTGCTGATGGCAGCAGGATCAAGGTTTTCTGCACTGGAGGCTGGTGTGGTTGCAGGGGGGGGGACGTCGCTGGCTGAACTCGTCGCAGCCACTCCCGCCGTCGGCTTGTTCACAAACTTACCCAAATACTCGACCTTGGCTGCCTCACGCAAACCCTTCATCTCTTTGAGCGCAAACTCACGGCGACGCTCAGCCGTTAAATACTGCTCGATCGCGGGTTTGGCTTGTTCGAACGCAACCGGCTGGCTGCGCGAGGCGACCACCAGCAAGGCCTTGAAGCCATCGTTGCCGGTGATGTAGAGGGCCTCACCGTCGCTGACCTTGCTCAGAGGGTCGATGATGCCGAGAGGCAGACCTTCAGCGGCCTGGGTGATCTGATTGGCATTGAACTTGACACCGCTGGCTTTGATCACTTCCACGAACTGGGCGGGGCCACGGGTGGCCTTGAGTTGTTCGATCAAGGCCTTGCCTTGCTCGCCGCCCACCGGGACGGTGAATTCCTGCAGGGCGTAGACCTTGCGTTGTGAGAACAAGGCGGGTTTCTCGTCGTAGTACTTACGGATGTCATCGGCGGTGGGGGCGCCTGCGCCGGCGGTGGCGGCCTTATCCAGGTAGGTGCGAGCCAGGATGCTGCGGCGGGTGGCCTCCAGCAACTGCACCACCTGTGGGTCGCGGTCGAGCTTTTGCTCTTCCGCCTTGGCCACGGCCAGTTGCTGGTCGATCAGGCTTTCGAGGATTTGATGGCTGGCTGCTTCGGCCTGTTCGGGCTTGAGGCCCTGCTGACGTTCCAGCAGCTGGTTGATCTGGTGAACGGTGATCTCACTGCCATCCACCCTAGCGGCCGCCTGGGTGGCCTTGCCTTCGGCGGACTTTCCCTTGTCTCCACAACCTGCAGCCAGGGCGGCGGCAACAACGACGGGCAGCAGCGCCATCGAACGGAGGGTGCGTTGGCGGGCGGTGGCTTGCAGGCGGGTGGTCATGGTGTGTGGGCAGGGGGTTGATCAATCAAGGTCGCAGAACGGACGTGCGCGTTCTTTTGCGTCACCGGTGAATGATCACGCAGGGAGCGTGCGAGTTCCCTGGGGTTTTCTCCTGCCGCTCACATGGGGGGCTGAGCCTGTTGTGTGGCCGTGACAGTGCTAGCAGGGCCCCGCTCAAGACTCACGCACCGGGAAACACGGCCTGCCACACGGCCAGCACGGCGTCGCGGTGCGATGAAATGGCGGTCAGCGCCTCTCCCTGCAGCTTGGTGCTGGCCTCGTCCAGGCGGGCCCGGTGCTGGATGCGGCGCAGTTCCCGATAGGCTTGCCCCGCCACGTGGCCGACCCCAGACGGTAGCAAGCCCGCGTCTTCCGCGCGCTGCAGCAACGCAATGTTGCCGACGTTGTCGAGCAACTGCGGGTGTGCGTGGCTGTGGGTCAGCACCAAGTATTGCACGGCAAATTCGACGTCGATCATGCCGCCGCGGCTGTGTTTGATGTCGAACTGTTCGTCCGGGCAGGCGTGGGCCTCGCGCAGCCGTTCACGCATGGCGATGACCTCGTCCCTCAGTGCCACAGGGTCGCGCTGGGCCGACAGCACGCTGCGCCGGGTGTTTTCAAACCGGTCGGCCAGAGCCACTTCACCGGCACACCAGCGTGCGCGGCTCAGGGCCTGGTGTTCCCAGGTCCAGGCGGTGTTGCTGCCGCGTTGGCGCTGGTAGTCGTCAAAGGCGTGGAAGCTGGTCACCAGCAGGCCGGAGTTGCCGTTGGGGCGCAGCGCCGTGTCGATGTCAAACAGCTCGCCGGCCGAGGTGCGCAAGGTCAGCCAGGTGACCAGCTTGCGGGCGAACAGCAGGTAGGCGTCGATCGGGCTGGGGGTGTCCGGGCCGGCTTGTGGGTCGGGGGCGTCCTGGGTTTCGTCGAAAAGGAAGACGACGTCGAGGTCGCTGCCGTAGCCGAGCTCCTTGCCTCCGAGTTTGCCGTAGGCGATGACGGCGAAGTGTGGCTGTCGGCCCACGGCATAGCGGCCTTGCTTGCCGGGGCGTTGCTGCAGGTGGCTCCAGGCCCACTGAATGGCCATGGCCAGGGTGGCGTCGGCCAGCGCGGAGAGGTCGTCGGCCACTTGCTCGACGGTGAGCGTGCCTTCCACGTCGCGCACCAGGGTGCGGAACACCTCGGCATGGTGGGCACGGCGCAAGGTGTCGAGCAGGGCTTCTTCGTCGGCCTGGCCGGCGCGAGCCCAGGCGGTGTGGCGGTCTTCGAGGTCGCGCTGGTAAGCGATCGCATCGAAGCGGCTCTCCAGCAGGCGCGGGTCGGCCAACTCGTCGATCACGCCCGGGTGGCGCAGCAGGTACTGCATGGGCCATTTGGCCAGACCCAGCAGACGCAGCAGGCGGTTGAGCACCTCAGGGCGCTCGTCCAGCAGGGCCAGGTAACTGTCGCGGCGCAGCAGGGGGGTCAGCCAGTCGACAAAGTGCCGGACGGTGTCGGTGTTCATGCAGGGCGCGCCGTCCGGGGCCTCGGCCGCGTCCATGGCCGCCTTGGTGGCGCGGCCGATCAGCTTGGCCAGGCGCAGCTTGGCGGCGTCAGACAGCATGGCCACCTTGCCGTGCAAGGCGAACTGGCGCACGTGCGGGGCAATGGCCTCTGGCAGCTTGGCGAGGAACTCCTCGCTGTCGACAGGCAGGGGCGGGCCGCCACAGCCCTTGCAGCCGTTGCCTTTGGGGTCGCGCCCGTCATGGAGCAGGGCATCGAACTCGGTGGCGACAAATTCGCGCACGTGACACAGGGTTTCGAGCAGTTGGCAAGTGCTGGAGCGGCAATCGGGGCGTTCGGTGCTGTCCAGCTCTCGTGGCTGGATGCCCAGGCTGTCGGCGATCCAGGCCAGGTCCGCATCCTCGGTGGGCAGCATGTGGGTTTGCTGGTCGTCGAGGAACTGGATGCGGTGCTCGATGCGGCGCAGGAAGGTATAGGCCTCGGCCAGCTTCTCGGCCTTGTCGGCAGGGATCAGGCCGCGCGCGGCCAGACGGGGCAGGGCCTTGAGCGTGGAGCGAGTGCGGATTTCAGGGAACTGGCCGCCGCGCACCACCTGCAGCAATTGCACGGTGAACTCGATTTCGCGGATGCCGCCTCGGGCCAGTTTGACGTCGTTGGCGCGCTCGGGGCGGCCCGCGGCGCGGCGGGTGGCCTCGTCGCGGATCTTGCGGTGCAGTTGGCGCAGGCCTTCGAACACGCCGTAGTCGAGGTAGCGGCGGAACACGAAGGGCATGACCAGGTCGCGCAGGGCCAGCGCGCGCGTGTAGTGCTCACCCCCGGGCAGGGCGCGGCGCGGCGCGATGATGCGGCTCTTGAGCCAGGCGAACCGCTCCCATTCGCGGCCCTGCACGAGGAAATACTCTTCCAGCATCCCCATGCTGACCACGGAAGGGCCGGAGTTGCCATTGGGGCGCAGGGCCAGGTCGACGCGAAAGACGAAGCCGTCGTCGGTGGTGTCGCCGATCAGGGTGGACAGGCGCCGGGCGACGTGGCTGAAGTACTCGTGGGCGGTGATGCGCCCGCGTACCACGCCGCCATCTTCGACACCCGTGGTGTGGCCTTCGTCTTCGTACACATAGATGAGGTCGATGTCGGACGAGACGTTGAGCTCGCGCCCCCCGAGCTTGCCCATGCCGATGACCCACAGGTCGATGCGCTGACCTTCCGCGTCAAGCGGGGCGCCGTGTTTGAGGTCGAGCTCGGCTTCGGCGGCGGCCAGGGCGTGGTCAAGCGTGACCTCGGCCAGTTCGGTCACCGAGGCGGTGATCTCAAGCATGGGGGCGCCGGTTTCCACGTCCAGGCAGGCCAGGCGTTCCATCACCAGGTGGCGGGCGACGCGCAGGGCCGAGCCCAGTTCGCGGCCTTGCTCACGCAGGTGGGCAATCAGGGCCGTGATCTGGGCTGTGCGGGGTGTGCCAGGGGCCGTTTGGGCGAACAGGGCGAGCTCGTCGGCGTAACGTCGGCGGACGCGTTGGACATAGCGGGAGTGGGCCGCAGGGGCGGCGGTGGGCACCGCATCGAAAGGGAAATCAATCATGGACCGTGTCGCCGGCGAAGAGGTCTGTGCTAGGGTGATCGCTTGTCGATCCCTGGGGCTGTGCTGGCAATGGTAGAGCAGCGGTCAGGCCACTTTGTAGGCGGTTCGACGGGTGAACTGTCTGATCCATGTCTGAGACTCCTGCTGCTTCCTCTGAGCGTTCAATGCAAACCCCCACCGGGCGCCGCCACACGATGTGGTCGTCGGCCCGGTTCATGGGGCGGGCGACGCAGCGGTTGACCCGCATCACCTTGAGCCTGATGGGCGCCGTGGTGTTGCTGGCCGCAGTGGCCTGGGCGGTCTTGCTGTTCCAGATTCTGCCCCGTATTGGCGATTGGCGGCAGGACCTGGCCGAACAAGCCACTCGGACATTGGGGGTGACCGTGCGCATTGGCGCATTGCAGGGGCGCGCCGAAGGCATGTGGCCGGTGCTGAGCCTGCACCGTGTCGAACTGCTGGACGAGCAGGGCCGGTTGGCCTTGTCCCTGCCGGAGGTGTCGGCCCGGGTGTCGCTGGCCACCTTGTCGCCCCAGGCGCTGTGGGCGGGCGAGGTGCGACTGGGCCGACTGGAGTTGGTTCAGCCTGATCTCGATGTGCGCCGAGATACTGCTGGGCAGATCCATGTGGCGGGTTTGAGCGTTTCGCCGCAGGTTGCGACCGGCACTGGGGCGTCTGCAGGGGCCGACTGGGTGCTGTCGCAGTCTTTGATCGAGATTCGCCAGGGCCGTGTGCGCTGGACCGACGAGTTGCGAGGGCGCCCCACGCTGAGTCTGCAGCAGGTGGACCTGGCGCTGCGTCACCGTCTTGGACTGGGGCGGCGTCACCACGAACTGGTGCTGGCGGCCACGCCGCCACGCGAGTTTGGCCAGCGTGTGCGTCTGGAGATGAACATGGTCCAGCCCTTGTGGGCCTTGAATCAGCAGGCCGCGTGGTGGCAACGCTGGTGGCCGTCGTTGACTCGGCCCAGCCAGTGGCAGCGCTGGACCGGATCGGCGGTGCTGGACCTGCCGCACGTGGATGTGCAGACGCTGCAGCGCCATGTGAGCCTGCCGGTCGAGGTGCGGGGCGGGCAGGGGGCCGTTCGTGCGGCGTTGCGCTTGAAAGACGGGCGACTGGCTGGGGGGAGCTTGCAGCTCGCCGTACGGGGCGTGGATGTGCGATTGGCACCGGAGCTGGCGCCACTGAGCTTCCGGCGCCTGACAGGCCGACTGAGCCTGGACCACCGATCCGACCAGACCGGGCTGGCGTTCGAGCAGCTGGCTTTCGAGCTGAACGACGGCCTGTCGTGGCCCCTCAGCCAGGGGCGCCTGGTGTGGCGCCATGCGGCCGATCCTTTGGTGGACGTGTCCAAAGCCTGGCGTCAGACGCAAGGCGGGCAGGCCCAGGTCGAGCATCTGGATCTGGCCCTGCTGGCGCGGGTGGCCGATCGCTTGCCCTTGGCGCCTGCCCATCGCCAGGCTTTGCAGGACCTGGCGCCCCAAGGCGTCGTGTCGGGGCTGGACCTGAGTTGGGACGGGGCGGCGATGGCGCCTGCGCGTTACCGGGTCAAGGCGCGCGTCCAGGGACTGGGCTTGGCGGAGTCACCGGATGGGATGAGGCCGGGCTTGGCGCAGGCCGATGTCACGGTGACGGCCACAGAGGTGGGCGGGCGTGCCGATGTCGCCATACAGCAAGGATGGCTCGCGTTTCCGGGGGTGTTCGAAGAGTCCCGGATCCCTCTGGATCGGCTCAAGGCCCGCGTGGACTGGACGCGACGCGGCGTGGCTGGCGGCGAGCCGAATTGGTCGGTGAACGTCAGCCAGGCCAGTTTCGCCAATGCCGATGCGGCGGGCACCTTGGACGCCACCTGGCGCACGGCCTTCGCCGGGGAGCGCAATGCCCAGGGCCAGCCTCTGTCGCGGCTGCCGGGGGTGCTGGAGATGGACGGTCGACTGGCGCGCGGAGAGGCCACCCGCGTGTGGCGCTATCTGCCCCTGAGCATCCCGCCCGACACGCGCGACTATGTGCGCCAGGCGTTCCGCAGCGGTCATGCCGAAGAGGTGACCTTCGAGGTCAAGGGCGCACTGGATGCCTTTCCGTTCAAGGACGATGTGGGCGGGCGCTTCCGGGTGCGCGTGCCGATCCGTCAAGTGGTCATGGACTATGTGCCTCCCGCGCTGTTGGGTTTGGCGGCCGATGCGAAAACGGGCGTCTGGCCAGCGTTCACGTCACTGGAGGGGCTGCTGCGCTTCGAGGGCCAGCGCATGCTCATCGAGGACGCACGGGGCATGCTGGGCACCATGGGGACGGGGCGCTTTGCCCTGAGCGAGGTGTCGGGCAAGATCGAGGACCTCGGCGGAGATGACCCGCATCTGACCATCCAGGGCCGGGGCGCGGGTCCGATGGACGATCTGCTGCGCTTCCTGGCGACCTCGCCGGTGGGTGAGTGGACCGGCGGCGCGCTCAGTGAGGCGCGCGGCGGTGGCCGGGGCGCCTTGCAGTTGTCACTTGACATCCCGCTGAACCGGGGTGAAGACACCCGGGTCAAGGGCCTGGTGACCCTGGTGGACAAGGACCAGGCCAGTCTGCGGTTGAGTCCTTCGATTCCGGCGTTTGCCTCTTTGCGCGGCACCATTGCCCTCACCGAGACGCAACTGGATGTGCAGGCGCGCACCCGCGTCTGGGGACAAGAGATGGTGGTGCAGGGCAAGCGGGGGCAAGATGGCGTGGTGCGTTTCAGCGCGCGTGGCAGCATGTCCGCCGAGGGACTCAAGCAGGCCCAGGAGTACCCGGCCCTGGCGCGACTTGCGCCGCACCTCTCGGGCGAGACCCCGGTGAGCGTGACGGTGGCCGCCGGGGCGCGCACCGAGGTTCAGGTGACTTCCACCTTGCAGGGCATCGGTGCGGCGTTGCCCGCGCCCCTGGCCAAGCCGGCTGCAGCGGTGTGGCCGCTGACCGTCACCTACCGCACCGAGGGCGAGCGGGGGGAGCGAGATGTCATATTGGTCGACGTGGGCAACCCGCAGTCCCTGGCCATGACACCGGCGGCCTTGCCGCGCGTGCGCGTGGAACTGCGCCGTGATGTGAGCACTGCCGAAGCCCGGGTCACGCAGGGGCTCATCAGCCTGGTGCAGGGCTCGCCAGGGCAGGTGGCAGCCATGCCGCCCTTGCCCGCACGTGGGGTGGCCGCACACTGGTCGAGTCCCACCCTGGATCTGGATGCGTGGCTGAAGGTGGCAGACGCCTTCCGTGGCCCGGCGGTGCGTGCGAGCCAGTCCGACATCGGCGACGGCGTGCCTGAGACGGTGAGCATCCAGACCGGTGCACTGACCCTCCGCCAGCGCACCCTCAAGGACGTGTCGGCCACCCTGGCCCATCCGGCCCAGAACGTGTGGCGCCTGCAACTCAATGCGGACCAGGTGGCCGGCCAGATCGAGTGGGCGCCCGAGAAAGCGCCACTGGCTGCCGGGCCGTCGTCCACCCGTGTGACGGCGCGCTTGTCTCGCCTGTCCATTCCCAATGCCGAGGCGCAGGCCCTGCAGAGCCAGGCGACCGCGCAGATGCTCGCCAGCGAGGGTGCCACCCAGTTGCCCGCGTTGGACATCCAGATCGACCAGTTCGAATGGCGTGGCCTGGCCTTGGGTCGACTGGAGGTGGAGGCCATCAACCGCTTGGTGCCCATGGCGGGCGGGGCGGCGCTGCCCGAATGGCGTCTCAACCGTCTGCGTCTGAGCACGCCAGAGGCGCAGCTGGACGCCTCGGGCAATTGGGCTGCGCTGGGCACGCCCGGCCGCCCGCGCTCGGCTTTTGGCTTCACCCTCGACCTGCGCGACAGCGGTGCCCTGCTGACCCGCCTGGGTCTGCCTCAGACCCTGCGCGGCGGCAAAGGGCAGCTCACCGGGCAGGTTAACTGGCTGGGCTCGCCGCTGGAGCCCGATCCGCTGACGATGTCCGGGGACATCAAGGTCCAGATCAACGCCGGTCAGTTCCTCAAGGCCGACCCGGGCATCGCCAAGCTGCTGGGTGTCTTGAGCCTGCAGTCCTTGCCGCGTCGCCTGACGCTGGATTTCCGCGACCTGTTCCAGCAGGGGTTTGCGTTTGATGCCATCGACGGGGATGTGAAGGTCACGCAGGGCGTGGCCGCCACCCGCAACCTGCGCATGCGTGGCGTTCAGGCCATCGTGCTGATGGAGGGGCAGGCGGATCTGGCCAAGGAAACGCAGAACCTGCACGTCTTTGTGGTGCCGCAGATCAACGCCGAGGCGGCCTCGTTGGCCTACGCTGCCATCAACCCGGTCATCGGCATCGGCACCTTCATTGCGCAGTACCTGCTGCGTAAACAGGTGGCCGATGCCGGTACGCAGGAATTCATGGTCACCGGTTCCTGGGCCGACCCCAACGTGGAAAAGCTGGAGCGTGGCCAGAAACCGGCCGAGATCACAACGCCCCGAAAACCTTCTTGAGCAAGGCGCTGCCTGTGCCCACCGGGTCCTGGCGGATCTTGCGTTCTTCTTCGCCGATCACCATGAACAGGGCGTCCAGTGCCTTGTTGGTGACGTGATCCTGCAGCGTTCCCCCCTGGCCTTGCAACAAACCAAACCGGCTGGCCTTGCCGGCCAGATCGTTGTAACGCTGGGTCACCGACAGCTTTTCCAGTGATCGGTTGACGATGGGCTGGAACTGGGCTGTGAGCGGGTCACGTGTCTTGCGGGCGAAGTATTCGGTCACGGCGTTGTCCCCACCTTGAAGGATGCCGGCGGCGTCCTGCACGCTCATGTCCTTGATGGCCTTGCTCAAGAGCGGGCGAGCCAGTGACACGGCCTGTTCCGCCGCGTGGTTCATGGACTCGGTCAACTGCTGTAGTTGCTGGCCGCGCCCCATGGCCTGCAGCACGGGCGCCGCTTGGTCCAGCGGAGAGGGCAGACCGATGCGCACCTTGTCGTTGTTCAGAAAACCATTGTTGGCGCCCAGTTGGGACACCGCCACCTGGACTCCCTTGTCGAGCGCGGCGCGCAGGGCAGCCGTGGCGTCCTTGCTGCTGAACGCGGCGGCCCACCCTGTTGTCGGCAGGGTGACGAGCCCCAGGCCGAAGGCGCCCATGGATGACAATACACGGCGACGTTTCATGTTGTTTCCTTTTGAGTTTGCTGTGGTGACACCCATGCCGATGAGTCGACGTTTGATGATCCTGGGCCTGCCCGTGCTCCTGAGCGCCTGCCTGTCGGGGGGCAGCTCCGATCTGCCGGACCTGCCTTTCACCCAGCTGGATGGCAGCCAGCATCGCACAAGCACGTTCAAAGGCAAAGTGACTGTGCTCAACTTCTGGGCCACCAGTTGCACCACCTGCGTCAAGGAAATGCCGCAAATCGTGGCCACCCATCAGCGCTTTCAGGCGCAGGGGCTGGAAACCCTGGCCGTGGCCATGTCCTACGACCCACCGGCCTACGTCATGCAGTTTGCGCAGACCCGTCAGTTGCCGTTCCGCGTGGCCATTGACCACGATGGCAGCCTGGCCAAGGCCTTTGGCGACGTGCAGCTCACGCCCACCACCCTGGTGATCGACCGCGAGGGCAAGGTCGTCAAACGCTACGTGGGCGAGCCCGACTTCGATGCCATGCACAAGCTCTTGGGGCAGTTGCTGTCCCGCCCGGCCGCCTGATGGTCCGCCAGATGTCGGTTGGGCATTCGAGCGCGTCGCGTGCAGGCTGGCGCGGTGCGCGCATCCGCCGGTTCATCGGTTTGGGCGCCTTGACCACCTTGACCGCCTGCTCGCCCGCCCTGGACTGGCGCGAGGTGCGCCCTCCCGAGGCCCCGGGTCTGCAGGCCCTGTTCCCCTGCCGACCGGATCATGTGACCCGCACCGTGACCCTGCCCAGCGCGGCCCAGCCCCTGGTCATGCAGATGTGGTCCTGTCAGACCGGTGACGTGACCTGGGCGCTCAGCCAGGTGCAAGTGCAGGATGTGACCCAGGTGGGCCCCACCTTGACCGCGCTGGCCCGCGTCATGCAGGACAACCTGCAAGCCGCCAGTCAGCTCGCGGGGAGTCAGACCCCGGTCGGGGCGGTGCCACTGGGCGCGGTACAAGTCCGTGGCATGACGCCGCAACCCCAGGCGCAGGGCTGGCGTTTCCAGGCTCGACGTGTCGATGCCTGGGGGCGGCCGCTGGAGATGGGCGTCACAGCGTGGCATTTTGCCCACGGCCTGCAGATTTTTCAGGCCTCGGTGTCCCGTCCCATGGGTTCGGTGGGGACAGAACCCTCTGGTGCAGCGCAAGATGCGGAGTCGTCCTTCCGGGACGGATTCCAGTTCCCTGCCTGACCCCTTCACATCCACCTCATGCCCGGCCTGTTCATCATCGCGCACGCCCCCCTGGCTTCAGCCTTGAAGCTGGCCGCCGGGCATTGTTTTCCCGAGTTGGTGCAGCACCTGCAAGCGCTCGACGTCCCGCCCAACCTGCCTTGCGACGAGCTCGAAGCACAGGCGCGCGTGCTGTTGAGCCTGGCGCAGGACGCCGACCCGCGTGGCGAGGCCCTGATCCTCACGGACGTGTTTGGCGCCACGCCCTGCAACACCGTGCAACGTCTGGCCGACGGCCAGCACGTGAAGGTGATCACCGGGGTCAACGTGCCCATGCTCTGGCGTGCGCTGAACTACGCCAGCGAACCCCTGGACACCGTGGTGACGCGTGCGCTGGCCGGGGGCACACAGGGCGTCATGCAGATTGCCTCCAGTCGGCCGCAAAACCAGGCCAGCCAACCTACCAGCCATGATCAAGACCACCGCCAACATCAGCAATAAGCTGGGCCTGCATGCCCGCGCCTCGGCCAAACTCACCAAACTGGCCAGCAGCTTTCCTTGTGAAGTGTTCATGAGCCGCAACGAGCGGCGCGTCAATGCCAAAAGCATCATGGGCGTGATGATGCTGGCCGCAGGCCTGGGCAGCACCGTGGAAATCGAGTGCGATGGCCCTCGTGAAGAGGATGCCATGAAGGCCCTGTTGGCGCTGATCAACGACAAGTTTGGCGAAGGCGAATAACCCGACGAGGGTTTACCCTTCATCCGGTGCGAAATTGTCACAAGTTCGCGCAAAACCGTGATTTTTTGTTGCGCCGAGGCAGCAGGTATTGTGCCCGAACGTAAGTTCTCAAGGCAAAGTTGGCTCATCCCGCAAGCAAGGGTTTGAGCATTCAACCTGCAGCGGCTTACCGCCTGTCCCCGCGCATCAAGGAGTCACTTCATGCCCCGTTCTTCCCTCTCGATCCAACGTTCCCCTCTGAAGGTGTCTGCAGTGGTGCTGGCCTTGGCAGCAGCCACCAGCGCCATGGCTGCTGAAAATGGCAACCAGCGTTACTCGGCCGGCATTGGCGGCAGCGACATGACCACGCCGGTCGTGCCGGGCCTGTATTTCCAGGCCCCGATGGTGGCGTACCACGCCAGCAAGATCAAAGGGAATGATGGGAAGCAGTTGACTGCGCCAACGCCCGTCCCAGGCTTGAATGCCAAGGTCGCCATCGATGCCGATACTTATGCCATCCTGCCCCGTCTGACCTACATCAGTGGCCATCGTCTGCTGGGCGCGCATGTGGGCGTGACGGCCATGCTGCCCATTGTCAAACGCAAGGCGGATTTTGGCTTGACGGTCCCTGCGCCTTACTCTGGCAACCCCTTGTTGGTGGGTGGGTTGAATCAGACTGCTGCCGGCATGAGCGGTTCTGAGACTGGCATTGCCGACCTGGAAATCTCTCCCGTCATGCATTGGGAGATTGGTGACCACCAGTCTGTCCTTTTCGCTCCGACCGTCATCATGCCGTTGGGTGATTTCAAGGCGAACCAGCGCGTGAATACCGGTTTCGGTGACTACTACACCTTCCGCCCGTCCGTGCAGTACGCCTTCATCGGCGATGGCTGGGACCTCGGTGGTCGTGCGGTGATGTCTTTCAACACCCGCAACAAGGATACCGAGTACCGCAGCGGCAACATCTTCAACTTTGACTGGCAGGCCATGGCCTTCGTGTCAGAGGACATCCGCGTGGGTGTGCAAGGCTACTTTGTGCGTCAACTTCAAGACGACACATCGAAGAACGCCACAGTCCAGGCGTCCATCAATGCACAAGGCGGTAGCAAAGCCAGCGTCAACGCCATCGGCCCCGCTGTGGCATGGCTGATGAACGGCGGCGAAATGCTGATCGAAGGCAAGTTCATGAAGGAATTCGGTGCCAGGAACCGCACCGAAGGTCAGGCTTTCTGGCTGACCATTTCCAAGCCCCTGTGATCCTGCCCCCTTTCTGTTTGGAGGTATGACCATGCATGACGAACGTCAAAAGCCCGAAGCCATCAACACCTTGCGTCGCCAGTTGACGCTGGGCGCGGCGGCATCGACGCTCCTGCCCTGGGCTGCACCCGCCATGGCGCAGGCCATCGAGTTGGAAGGGGTCGATCTGGCCCCGACTGTGACGGCCTATGGCCAGAAACTGGTGCTTAACGGCGCAGGTGTGCGCAAGCGCGGCTACTTCAAGGCCGACGTCACGGCCTTGTACCTGCCCGAGAAGATGTCGTCGGCCGATGCCATCTACAAGCTCGACGGTGTGCGTCGCATTCAGCTCAACATCCTGCGCCGCTTTACCTCGTCCACCATCACACGTATCTTCCTGGCTGACTTCAAGGATCACGCCACCGACGAAGAGTTCAAGCGTCTGATCGGCCCCATCGGGCAGATCGGGGCCGCTTACGCGAACGTGAAGGAAGTGGTCAAGGGCGACGTGGTCAACCTGGACTGGGTACCTGGTCGCGGTTGGTTGGCCACCCACAACGGCCGTTCGCTCAACGAGGCCGACGGCAAGCAACTGGTGATCAGCGACAAGCTGGCCTACCAGATCTACATGCGCATGTACATCGGCGAGGGCGCTCCGCCCGACCTGCGCAATGCTCTGTTGGGTCTCACCAAGGGCTGATCGCCTGATCGGTCGGTCTACCGCGCTGCTCAGCGAGTGGCGCGGTAGTGCGCCTCCAGCATCGGAGGCAAAGGCGTGTCCAGCAGGCACGCACACATGCGCAAAGCATCGGCGGTGTCGTCGGTGAGCAAGCCCTGAGGGCTGTGGTTGAACGCTTCTTCCACCCAGGCCTTCACCAAAATGGCGCGCAGCACCCAACTCAATTCCTGCACCGCCGACAAGGCATGCACCAGGCCATCCGCATCCGGGGGCGGGGGCATCACGGCATCCGTCGTGTCTTCGCCGCAGCGCTGCATGACCTGGTCGTACCAGACTTGTGAAGCGGGGTGAACGCCATCCTCACGTTCCGGCATCGGGATGAAGCGGGCCAGATAGACGCTCAGCGCTGCCACGTGCGCGCGCTCAGCCACGGGCAGGTCGGCGATGTCAGCGTGGTGATGTGTGACCGGCAGGATCAAGGTTGCCCCACCCGGCTGACCGTTGAGCCGATGGCGCAGGGCCAGCCACCACAGGCGATCACGTGGGCTGATGCGGCCGTCGGCGCGCAGCAGGTCGCGCGCGTCGTGCACCACCTGGCGCCGCAACGCGATCGGGGCGCTGGCCAGTTGTCCGGTCACGCGCTCGAACTCCGGCATGCGGTGCTGGGGTAGCAGGGCCTGAACGTCTTCCAGAATGCGGGCGCCGTGAGTCAACTCCTGACAGCGCGCATCCCACCATCGACGCTCCCGGGCATTGGCCGGGTCCATCATCAGAGCCAGCAGCAGCAAACGCTGCTCGTTCGGGCCCTGCAAGCGTTGCAGTCGTGACAAGCCTTCCCGGTCGGCGTGCAGGCGGGCGGTCCACCCCTCGCTGTGCGCCTGGATCAGGTCGTGCTGGACGCTGGGCAGCGCCCCTCCCGGTGTGGTGCCCGCCAAAGCCAGGCCCTCGTGGGCCACGGCGGCCAGTGCGCCCTCTGGCAAGGTGCCGGCGCGCGGTCTGCGTGGCTCGGACACCTGTTCCCGCAAGAGGCGCGCCGGCAGGGGCGGCAACACGGTGCCGCACACGCGCCGGATGCGCTCGCTCAAGCGTGGGTGGCATGCCAACAGATGGGTCTGGCCGGGTTCGTGCAGGAGCATGGCGGCCACCATTTCGGCCGCGGGGTGTTCCATGCGGCCGGCCAGCAACTTCTGGTCGTGCCAGATTTTGCGCAGCACATTGCCCAGACCGTCGCGCGTGCGAGTGAACTGGATGGCGCTGGCATCGGCCAGAAACTCGCGCTGCCGCGAGATGGCCGCTTGCAGGATGCGACCAGCCAGCCACCCCATCCATCCTGCCGCCGTCAGCACCAGGCCCACCAGCCAGGCCAGCGGGTTGACCTGGCCGTCCTGGTTGGGGCGCATCAGGGTCTGGCCGTAACCGTGGATGAGCGACAGGCCCCACACCAGGGCCAGCATCCGCATGCTCAAGGGCAGATCGTCTTCCTTGATGTGGCCAAACTCGTGCGCCACCAGGCCCTGCAGTTCGGCGCGGTTGAGGCGTTCCAGGGCGCCGCGCGTCACCGTCAGGGCGAGGTCGTCGGCACTCCAGCCAGCCACGAAGCCATTGATGGCGTCTTCGCGGCGCATCACGAACACGCGGGGCACGGGTTGCGCGCTGGCAATGGCCATCTCATCGACCACATTGAGCAGGCGCCGCTCCAGTGCGTCATCCGGATCGGTGATCTCGACGCCGCCCAGCCAGTGCGCCACCCGCGCGCCCCCGCCCGCCCGCAGGCGCTGGGTTTCAACGATGGCCCCGCCCACCACGAACAACACGACCACCGCCGTGTTGGTTTCGAAAAACAGGTTCGGAAAGCCGAAGCCCGTCGGCACCACCAGCTTGTAGACCAGGGCCAGCAACAGGTTGATGGCCAGGGTGAGCGCGACCACCAGCACACCGAACCACAGCATGAGCTGGACGGTGCGTGCCTGGGCGGCCCCTTGGTGCTGACGAAAGCGCATGGCCCCCTGCGGTCAGAAGCTGACTTTGACCGGGGCGCGTTCGGCCTCGGAGCAGGTCGATTGCAGCATCTCCGCCGTCTGGAAGCTGAACAGCCCGGCCAGCAGGTTCGTGGGGAACTGGTGGATGGCGTTGTTGTAGTCCAGCGTGACGTCGTTGAACAGCTGGCGCGAGAAGGACACCTTGTTTTCGGTGTGGATCAGCTCTTCGCGCAGGTCGGCCATTTGCTGATCGGCCTTGAGCTCGGGATACGACTCGACCACGGCCTGAAAACGCGCCAAGGCACTGCCCAACACCCCTTCGGCCAAGCCCAGGCTCTTGATCGGGCCGCTCTGGTTCGGGTGGGACTTGACCATGTCGGTGGCGGCCATGGCCTGCGCCCGTGCCGCGGTCACGCGCTCCAGGGTCTCGCGTTCGTGTTCCAGATACTTGCGCGCCACTTCGACCAGATTGGGGATCAGGTCATGACGGCGCTTGAGCTGCACATCGATCTGCGCAAAGGCGTTACCGATCTCGTTGCGCATGCGCACCATGCGGTTGTAGGCCCCGACGACCCAGAACAGCAGAACGGCGCCCAAGGCCAGCAAGATGATCTGTGTGGTGCTCATGCATTCCCTTTATCGCGTTGGTATTGTGTGAAGCCCTCACGACGCAGCTCACAAGCCGGGCAGTGCCCGCAGCCATACCCCCAGGCGTGCCGCTGGCTGCGGTCGCCCAGGTAGCAGGTGTGCGTGTGTTCGATGATCAGCTCGTTGAGGGCCTGACCTCCCAGTGTCTCACTGAGCGCCCAGGTTTGCGCCTTGGTCAACCACATCAGGGGGGTTTCGATGGTCATGGGGCTGTCCAGACCCAGGCTGATGGCCACCTGCAAGGCCTTGAGCGTGTTGTCTCGGCAGTCGGGGTAGCCGGAGTAGTCGGTCTCGCACATGCCGCCCACCAGCACCGAAGCGCCACGGCGGTAGGCCAGCGCGGCCGCGAAGTTCAGGAACAGCAGGTTGCGCCCGGGCACGAAGGTGTTGGGCAGCCCGTTGGCCTGCATCTCGATGGCGCGCGATTCGGTCAGCGCCGTGTCCGAGATCTGGCCCAGCAGGCCCAGGTCGAGCAGGTGGTCCTCTCCCAGGCGCGACGCCCAAGCGGGAAAGGCGTGCGCCAGCTCGGTGCGGATGCGGCCACGGCAATCGAGCTCGACCTTGTGCCGCTGACCATAGTCAAAACCGATGGTTTCGACGTGGCTGTAGCGCGACAAGGCCCAGGCCAGGCAGGCGGTGGAGTCCTGTCCTCCGGAGAAAACAACCAGTGCAGTGCGCGGATCCTGTGACATGACGGTGCAAAACAATGTTTTTTATGACTTTTTGAGCATAGCTTATGCCAGCGCAAAGGCCCCAAAAGCGCGGGGTCGGATGACGCCTGCGTGGCGATCTGAGGGACAATTCAGGGTTTTCGTCAGGATCATCCAACATGGCCGCGTTCAATCAAGAGACCGTCACCTACGTTCACCACTGGAACGACACGCTGTTCAGCTTCAAGACCACCCGCGACCCGGCGCTGCGTTTTGCCAGCGGCCATTTCGTGATGATCGGCCTGGAGGTGAACGGCAAGCCCTTGATGCGCGCCTACTCGATCGCCAGCGCCAACTACGAAGAGCATCTGGAGTTCCTGTCCATCAAGGTGCAGGACGGCCCCTTGACCTCGCGCCTGCAGCACCTGCAGGTGGGCGACAAGGTGATGGTGAGCCGCAAGGCCGTGGGCACTCTGGTGGTAGACGACCTCAAGCCCGCGATGAACCTGTACCTGTTCGGCACCGGTACCGGTCTGGCCCCGTTCATGAGCATCATCCAGGACCCCTACACCTACGAGAAGTTCGAGAAGGTGATCCTGGTGCACGGCGTGCGCACGGTGTCTGAACTGGCCTATCACGACTACATCAGCCAGGAGTTGCCTGACCACGAACTGCTGGGCGAGCTGATCCGCGACAAGCTGGTTTACTACCCACTGGTGACGCGTGAGCCCTTCCGTAACCAAGGCCGCCTGACCGACCTGATCGAAAACGGCAAGATGGCTGCCGACCTGGGCCTGCAGCCGCTGAACCCGGCCACCGACCGCGCAATGATGTGTGGCAGCCCCTCCATGCTGGCCGACCTGTGCAAGATCCTGGATGCCCGTGGCTTCCAGATCTCGCCCTCGCAAGGCGTGCCGGGCGACTACGTGATCGAGCGCGCTTTCGTGGAAAAGTAAGTTCGACCACTGACCACCCATCAGGCCCCGACGGCGCGACCCGCTTCGGGGCCTTCTTGTTGGCGCGTTCGGTGCGGGGTGTGCGGCACCGCCTGCTGCGCCACGCGGGCGATGGCCTGGCGGGTGGCCTGGGCCCGGGGGTGATCCCAGTACTTGTCGAAGAAGTAGTGCATCACCGTGTTGACGATGGGCTCGACCAAGGTGACGACGCCGGCCACGGTGAGGCTGCCCGTCATGGCGTAGGTCACGCTGAAGGCGGTGATCACGTGCATCACGCCGAAGGTTGCGGATTTGGCCATGGTGGACTCCTTTGCTGGACGGGTTCTTGTTTGAGAATGGTTCTCATTATTCCGGCTTGCGCACCATTGGTCCATTCAACTAATTTGATGTTTTTGATAGCTTTTGCCAAACACCAGGTGCTGTGACCCCAGCCCAGGGCGGGCTCACAGCAACTCCCAGGCATCCAGCCCGGTCTTCAGGATGAGCGCGCCGACCACCAGCAGGAAGGCCAAGCGGACAAAACCGGCGCCGTGCTTGAGCGCCAGGTGGGTGCCCACCGCGCTGCCCGCCACATTGGCCACGGCCATGGGCAGGGCCAGTGCCCACACCACATGCCCATGCGGAATGAACCAGGCCAGGGCGGCGACATTGGTCGCGAAGTTCAGCCGCTTGGCCGCCGCGCTGGCATGCAGGAAGTCCCAACCCAGCAGGCGCACCAGCGCGAACACGAAAAAGCTGCCGGTGCCGGGGCCGAACACACCATCGTAAAAGCCGATCAGCCCGCCGATGGCTGTGGCGATCAGGGTTTCGGTGCGCGCCGACCAGTGCGGTGCATGGTGGTGCCCCAGGTCCTTGCGCCACAGGGTGTAGGCCCACACGGCGGCCAGCACCCAGGGCAGCGCCACCCGAAAGCGCGTGGCCGGGATCAAGGTGGCCAGCCAGGCACCGAGCAAGCCCCCCAGCATGGCGGCGACGATGGCGCCCATCAAGCGGGTCGACGGCAGCTTCACCCGCCGGGCGTACTGCAGCGCGGCCCAGCCCGTACCCCAGATGGACGCGGCCTTGTTGGTGCCCAGCAGCGTCGCCGGCACCGCATTTGGAAACAGGCCGAACAGCGAGGGCACGATGATGAGCCCGCCGCCGCCCACGATGGCGTCCACCAGCCCGGCACCGGCCGAGGCCAGCAGCATCAGGCTGACGTTGGAGAGGGTGAGGTCGAGCATCACAGCGTCTTCAAAACAAAGAGCCCGGCAGGGCGCCGGGCTCGCTTCAGCTCAGGGTAAGGGGCAGATCAGCCGCGCACTTCACCCTGGCCCAGCACCACGTATTTCAGCGAGGTCAGGCCTTCCAGGCCGACAGGTCCACGCGCGTGGAACTTGTCGGTGCTGATGCCGATTTCGGCGCCCAGGCCGTATTCGAAGCCGTCGGCAAAGCGGGTCGAGGCGTTGATCATCACGCTGGCCGAATCCACTTCGCGCAGGAAGCGCATGGCGTTGGGGTGGTTGGTCGTCAGGATGGCATCGGTGTGGTGCGAGCCGTACTGGTTGATGTGGGCCATGGCCTCGTCCAGCGAGTCGACCACCTTCACCGCGATCACCGGCGCCAGGTATTCCTCGTACCAATCCTGCTCGGTGGCGTCCACCACCTTGGCGCCGTCCACCTTGCCGAGCACGGACTTGGCGCGCAGATCGCAGCGCATCTCCACACCCTTGGCGGCAAACACGGCGCCGATCTTGGGCAGGAAGGATTCGGCCTGCTTGACGTGCACCAGCAGCGACTCGGTCGCGTTGCAGGGGCTGTACTTCTGCGTCTTGGCGTTGTCGGTCACCTTGACGGCCAGATCCAGGTCCACCTCGCTGTCCACATAGGTGTGGCAGTTGCCGTCCAGGTGCTTGATGACGGGCACGCGGGCCTCCAAGCTGATGCGCTCGATCAGGCCCTTGCCACCGCGCGGGATGATCACGTCCACGTACTGCGGCATGGTGATGAGCTGGCCCACGGCGGCGCGGTCGGTGGTCTGCACCAGTTGCACGGCGGTGGCGGGCAGGCCGGCCTGGGTGAGCGCGGCTTGCACCAGTTTCCACAGCGCCAGGTTGGAGTGGATGGCTTCCGAGCCGCCGCGCAGCACGCAGGCGTTGCCACTCTTGATGGCCAGCGAGGCGGCTTCGATGGTGACGTTGGGGCGACTCTCGTAGATCATGCCGAACACGCCGATGGGCACGCGCATCTGGCCCACGCTGATGCCGGTAGGGCGGCGGCGCACATTGGTGATCTCGCCGGTCGGGTCGGGCAGGGCGGCGACCTGTTCGCAGCTCTCGGCCATGGTCTCGATGACCTTGTCGGTCAGGCGCAGGCGATCGACCATGGGGGCGGCCAAGCCGTGGCGCTCGGCGGCCATCACATCGGCCTCGTTGCGCGCTTTCAGTTCGCCCGCATGCGTGCGGATCTGTGCGGCCAGGGCCAGCAAGGCGTTGTTCTTGGCGGCGGTGCTGGCTGCGGCCATCGTGGTGGCGGCAGCGCGGGCAGCCTGACCCACGGCCGTCATGTACTGGTCGACCGGCAGGTCAAGGGCGGAGGGGGTGGTCGCGGTGTTCATAAGGCAAGATTGTCGCAAACTCTGCTCACCATGCACCAGGTCATTCACATTCACCCTGACGCCCCCGTCAAACCGCCCGAAGGCGCGCCGTGCAATGGGTGTGGGGTGTGCTGCCTGGTTGCGCCTTGTCCGGTGGGGATGCTGGTCAGCCGAAGGCGCAGCGGCGCGTGTACGGCCCTGGTGTGGTCGGACGCGGCAGGGCGCTATCACTGTGGGCTGATGTTGTCGGCCGGTGCCGGGCAGGCCGGTGCAACCGCGTCCGCGTTGCCGTTGTGGCAGCGACCCGTGCGTGCCCTGGCCCTGCGTTGGGTGCGCAGGGTGATCTCGGCAGGCAGTGGTTGCGATGCCAGCCTGGCAGTGAAGGCCGGCTCCTCAGAGGGTGACAGGCAAGGCTGAGGCTTCAGCGAACGCCAAACATCATGGTGCGTGCCAGCAGGCGCTTGACCGGACCCAGCGTTTGCACAGCACCCAGGCCCAGGCCGCGCACGGTGGCCAGGATGGGCGTGGGCCAGGTGAAGCTGCGGGCCAGGAAGTCGGTGGAGGCCACCAGGGCCAGCCGGTCGGGCTGACGGCGGCGCTCGAAGCGGCGCAGGGCCCGCTGCACTTTCATCTGGCGCGCGTCGTCGTCATCCACGGTGGACCAGGCCTGGTCTTTCAGGGCTGCCAGCAATTCGTGCACATCGCGCATGCCCAGGTTGAAGCCCTGGCCGGCCACGGGGTGCAGGGTTTGCGCGGCATTGCCAATGCGCACCACCTGGCCGTCGCTGACCAGGCGGCGATGGGCATTGAGGCCCAGCGGGAAGGCCTTGAGCGGCGAGACCTGCCGAAGGGGGCCCACCTCGTCATGGAAGATCGTGTTGAGCAGGGTGAGGCGCTGGGCGTCGTTGAGTTCGCGCACGGGGTCGTCGCCTTGCTGCACGCACCACACCAGCGCGGCACGCCGGCCGATGGGGCCACCGACTTGCACCTGGCCTGGGGGCAGGGGCAGCAAGGCGGCTGGGCCCGACGGGGTGAAGCGTTCATACGCCACGCCCGGCGCGCTGGCATCGTCCAACAGCACCTGGCCCACCCAGGCGGTCTGTTCGTAGTCCCGGCTCACGCCCTCGGGCCAGTGCAGCTTGGGTTGGTCGGCGAACACGCCGCCCTCGGCCACGATGGCCAGGTCAAACGATTCGGCGATGTCGGCGTCGATTTCCACGCCCTGGGGCAGGGGCTTGAAGCCGCGCACCGGGGTGTCAAAGCGCATGGCCAGGCGGTGCTCGTCGGCACTGACGGCCTTGAGCCACGTGGCCTGCAGCGGTGCGACCAGGGTGCCATAGCTCACCACGGCACCCAGTTGGGGCACGCCTTGCTCCTGTGCGCTGATGCGCACGGCGGGTTGCTGCGACCCCGGCCACAACACCGTGGGCTGCTGCTGTGACACATGAACCGCCTTGATCGGGGCACTGTGGCCGCTGGCTTCGATGGCGTCCCAGATGCCCATGCGGTGCAACTCCTGCACGGTGCCTTGTGACAGGGCCAGGGTACGGGCGTCAGCGCGCACGTCCTTGTCGGCAGGGCGAGCATCGAACACCGTGATGCGCGCGGTGGGCAGCGCGCGAGCGGCCTGCAGGGCCAGGCTCAGCCCCGCCGGGCCGGCGCCGATGATGGCGAGGCGCAGCTCGACCTCTGGCAGGGTGGTGGGTGCGTCGGAAGCGTGGGTGGCGGACATGGGCAAACCTGAGGAGAAAAAGCCGGGTGCCCTTGTATTGTCCTGTGGAATATCGGTGCCGGGGAACCCCCGGCCCTTCCTATAATCGCGGGTCTGCCCGTGACAGGGCGTTTCGTCTGCAACCCCGCGTGAGCACCTCTACTTCCCCCGCCAGCTACCGTTCCCTCGCCGCGCCCGACATGGCCGAGGTCGATCAGGTCATCCACCGCCGCCTGTCTTCGCAGGTCGCGCTGGTCAACCAGATCTCGCACTACATCGTCAACGCGGGTGGCAAGCGGGTGCGCCCGATGGTGCTGTTGCTGGTGGCGCGCGCCCTGGGCTGCAACAGCTCGCAGATGCACGAGCTGGCGGCAGTGGTGGAGTTCATCCACACCTCGACCCTGCTGCACGACGATGTGGTGGACGAGTCCGACCTGCGCCGCGGCCGCCAGACGGCCAATGCCATGTTCGGCAATGCCGCCAGCGTGCTGGTGGGCGACTTCCTGTATTCGCGCTCCTTCCAGATGATGGTCTCGACCGGTCGCATGCGCGTGATGGAAGTGCTGGCCGAGGCGACCAATGTGATCGCCGAAGGCGAGGTGCTGCAGTTGGTCAACATGCACGACCCTGACATCTCGGTGGACGACTACCTGCGCGTGATCGAATACAAGACCGCCAAGCTGTTCGAGGCCAGCACCCGCCTGGGTGCCTTGATCAGCGACGCCTCGCCAGAGGTGGAAGAGGCCTGCGCCGCCTATGGCCGTGCGCTGGGCACCGCCTTCCAGCTGATCGACGATCTGCTGGACTACGAAGGCACCACGGCCGAGCTGGGCAAGAACATCGGCGACGACCTGCGTGAAGGCAAGCCCACCTTGCCGCTGCTGGCGGCCATGTCGCGTGGCACGCCCGAGCAGCGCGAGATGATCCGCAACGCCATCATCCACGGCGAAGTGGAGCGCATGCCCGACATCGTCGAGGTGGTGAAAGCGACCGGGGCGCTGCAGGTGACCCGTGAGGCCGCGCAGGCCCAGGTGGACGTGGCGAAAAAGTGTCTGGCCGCCTTGCCGCCTTCGGCGTGGCGTGAAGCTCTGCTAGAATTGTCGCTCGATTCGATTCACCGTTCTTCCTGATGGGTTGGCAGTCGCAATCTGAATCGGGGTGTAGCTTAGCCTGGTAGAGCGCTACGTTCGGGACGTAGAGGCCGGAGGTTCGAATCCTCTCACCCCGACCAAATCATTCAAAAGCCTCAGTGGTTCTGATCACTGGGGCTTTTTTGTGCTCAGACGGCGGCTCTCGCCATGTTTGAACAGTCGGATGCGATCTGGTGCAAGTTGCCGCAGTTGCAGCGCCGTTGCCAGGTCCTTGGGGGGCTGGTCGAAGGGTTCTTGCGTCAGCTCGAAGGTGCCCCAGTGCAGGCCGATGGCCTCGCGTGCCTCCAGGTCCAGCAGGATCTGCACAGCATCGTCCGGGTTGGTGTGCTGCGCACGCATGAAGTCGCGCGGTAGGTAGGCGCCTACGGGCACGCCCAGAAAATCGACCGGGCCCAGGCGGCGGCGGATCTCGGCAAAGTCGCGTGAGTAGCCAGTGTCGCCGGTATACAGAAAGCGCCACGGTTGCGGCTGCCCGGTGCGTTGCCAGTGAACGGCAAAGCCTCCCCACAGCGACCGGTTGGTGTCGAACGCGGTGCGCTTGCTCCAATGCTGCGAAGGGGTGAGGTGGATGGTCAGTGGCCCCTCGGCCTGGCTCTGCCACCAGTCCAACTCCTGCACGCGGGTGATGCCCTCGTCGTCAAACCAGGCTTTCAAGCCCAGTGGTACCAGCCAGCGTGGCGGGTGAGGGCGCGCAGCCAGGGCATGCACCGTCGCTGCGTCCAGGTGGTCGTAGTGGCTGTGCGAGATCAGCACCAGGTCGATGGGAGGCAGTTGTGCCACGCTCAGGGGCGGCGGCACACGTCGTTCGGCCGACAGCCACGCATGAGGGCCGGCGAACTCGCCCAGGTGGGGATCGATGAGGATGTTGCGGCCGCCCACTTGCAGCAACATGCCGGCGTGCCCGAGCCAGGTCAGCACCGGCTGCTCATGGCGACGCCCGATCAGCGCGAGGTCGACCTGGGTGCGCCAATGTTCGGCGAACGCGGCGTAACCGCCCTCCGGTGGGCTCAGGGGTTGGAAGTCACCTCGTAGGCGTCGCCACAGGATCTCGTACCAAGGGAACTGCCCGATCTGTACCTGCGGGTCGCTGTTGACGAAGCCGTCGGGTCGGTGGTGAGGGCGTGCGGGGTCCGGCGTGACAGAGGGGGCCGCCGTGCAGGCGCTCAGCAGGAAGGCGCCCAACACGACCAGTCGACGTAAGAAATTCATGATGTGAAATGACATCGGGAGCGAGATTGTCGAAACTTTTTACAGTTGACGTCGGACAGTGGAAGGGTTTCTCACCGCTCAACCTGTAAGTTATTGTTTCATATGGCGTATTGATTTCTGGCACAGATAGTGCTTCGAGAGAGGCATCTTGTAGTTTTTAGGCAGTACCCATCATGACGACATTCCCTCCAAGAAGTTTTTGGGCAGGCCTTGCCGCCACGGGTGCTTTGATCGGCGCAGTGCCGGCCCATGCCGTTCTGTTGCCCAGCTCGAACGTGATGTCCACGGTTCAGTACGGCGATTTCGCGGTGTACTCACTCGATCTGTTGCAGCAGTGTGCCGCGGGGCTCGACCCGCGTTGCCTGCCGGGTGGGCCATTTCCGATCGCATCGAATGCGGGTTTCACCAAGACGCAGCTCACGGTGCTGACGGGCGAGAATGGCAAACCCCAGACGTCCAACCAACCTGAACCCTTGGCAAATGGGGCTCCTGCGGACAATGCGTTTACATCTCCCAGCGGCCAGCAGAGTTCGACCCTTCTGATGGGTTCCGCCGTCTCGCCCGAGCCGACCCCCACGTTCACGGGCGATCAACCAGGCAAGTGGGACATCAAGATTTCGGCGCTGCGTGGTTATCTGGGGAACAACGACCTGGTGTTCATCTTCGACAACGCGCAAGAGGGCGATGGGGCGAGCCAGTGGTTGCAGATCTGGGGCCAGGCACGTGTGCTGTCGGCCGATGGCACGTCGCAGCAGGGTTGTTTTGAGTTGAACAGCTCCTCGGCTGCGGGGTGCACGACCTCTTCACCCTTGGCGCCCACGGGCCCATTTGATCTCTCGTCTCCGTATGTCACCGTGTTCACCGGCTATTGCGTGAACAAGACCACCGGTGCCGCGTTCAATCTGGGGGGCGGTACGTCGGCGACGTGTGAAGCGCAGAATGGCTACTACGTGAACGGCAACATCGGCAGCGCCAATGCCGACAACGCCGCCTACAGCCAGGCCTTGAACGATTTCATCTTTGCCCCCACGACCAGCGCAGACTGGGTTTTGTCCCTGGACATTCGCACGGCCAACAACAACGGCAGTGCCGAAACCTTGTGGATCTGCAGCAACTGCAGCGTGGCCACCACCACCGTCACCACCGAGGTGTCGGAGCCTGCTTCTCTGGCCTTGCTGGGTGCGGCCTTGATGGGGGGCGCTTATGTGTCCCGTCGTCGCGCGCGCCAGGATTGATCTGCCGCAACGCTTGACCTACCCCGCTTCGGCGGGGTTTTTCGTTTGGACCTGCTCCGGTCGTATGCTTGTGTTTGATGACGGGCGCAGTGCCTGGGCGGTTGCAGCAATTGGACGAACACTGGAAAGATGGATGGCGCGCCGTCCTTCAACATGAAGGGGCGATGAACGGCGCACGGGCCTTGCTGGCGCTGACCTGCGTGCTGGCTGTGGGCTGGTGGGCCGGCCGGCAGGACGCGTTGATGCCCGTGCTGCTGGGCGTGATTGCCAGCGCCCTGACCGAGACCGACGACAACTGGCGTGGCCGCCTGCGAGCGCAGTTGATGGCCTTGAGTGCGTTTGCGGTGATGGCCTGGGCCGTGTGGTTCACCTTGCCCTGGCCCGTCCTCTTGATGACGGTGCTCGCCTTGTCGGCGTTTGGTCTGACGATGCTGGGGGCGCTCAGTGAGCGCTATCGCGCCATTGCCTTCGGATCGCTCATCCTGTTCATCTACGTGGCCATGTCGGCGCGCACCAGTCGGTTGCATGCCTGGGACGCGACGCCCTTGATGCTCGCCGGGGCGGCCTGGTACGGCGTGGTATCGGTGGGGTGGGCCGCGCTACTGCCACAACCACCCGTGCGCCACCGTTTGTCGCAGTTGTACGCGCTGCTGGGCGAGTACCTGCATTTGAAAGCGCAGTTGCTGGAGCCGGTGCGCGATGCCGACCGCGCGCAGCGCCGCATGGCCCTGGCCCTGCACAACGGGCGGGTGGTGGAAAGCCTGGGCGTGACGAAAGAGGCCATTTTCAGCCGACTGGGCAAGGGGCGCCCGCCTGCCTGGCTGCAAGCGGCCCTGCATCAGTACCTGGCCGCGCAGGACATCCATGAACGCGCCAGCTCCTCGCACGAACACTACGAGTGGCTGGCCGATGCCTTCTTTCACAGTGATGCGCTGTACCGCTGTCAGCGCGTGCTGGCCTTGACGGGCGACCAGGCGCTCAAGCTGTCGGTGGCCATGGCGCACCGCACCACGCCTCAGCATCATGGCGCCACCGCGCGGGCCATCGAGGACATGCAGGCGGCCATTCAGCACCTGACAAAGGCTCAGCCTTCCGGGCGATCCTTGCGCGCGCTGCAGGCCTTGGGCGACAACCTCACGGCCTTGGCCCAGGTGTTTCGCACTGTGCTGGAGCCCGTGCGGGGCGAGGTCGACCAAAGCCTGCTGGACACCCATCCCCGCACCCTGCGCGAGGCCTGGTGGCGTCTGCGGACGCAGCTGAGCTTGCGCTCGGTGCTGTGTCGACATGCCTTGCGCCTGAGCGTGTCCCTCCTGGTGGGGTTCGGTGTCATGCAGCTCACCAACGATCCGCATGGTTTCTGGATCCTGCTGACCATCGTCTTCGTGAGCCAGCCACAGTACGCGGCCACTTTGACGAAGCTGACCCAGCGGGTGACCGGCACGGTCATCGGGCTGGCGCTGGCCTGGGCCTTGATCCGCTTGTTCCCGGGGTCGGTGCTGCAGGCGGTGTTTCTGGTGGTGGCGGGAGCGGTGTTCCTCGGGTCACGCCGCACCAACTACGTGATGTCCACCAGCGCCGTCACCACGCTCTTGCTGATGAGCTTTCACCAGATGGGCATGGCGCAGGGCGTGATCCTGGCGCGCCTACTGGACACGGTGCTGGGCGGGGCGATCGCCGGGGTGGCGGCCTGGCGGGTGTGGCCCAACTGGCAGGCCCGCCAGTGGCCGAGCCTGGCGGCCCAGGCCCTGCGCACGCAGGCCCGCTATCTTCATGAAATCCTGGTTCAGTACCAGACCGGCAAACAAGACCATCTGGCCTACCGGTTGGCGCGGCGCAATGCCCACAAGGCCGATGCGGCCCTGTCCAATGCCTTGTCAACGATGTTCAAGGAGCCCGCGCGGGTGCAACTCGATACGGCGGTGTGCGGACGTTTCCTGACGCTCTCGCACACCTTGCTCAATTACCTGTCCGCGCTGGGGGCGCACCGCAGTGGCGCGTCTGTGCAAGCTTTGAGCGCCCCCGTTCTGGCGCAGGCCGAGCATGTGCAGGCGCAACTCGGTGAGCTGGCCGATGCCCTGGAAGGGCAGGGTGGGGGGCTACGGTCCCACGATGGGGGGGACGTCCTGCGGGGTGAGTCGCAGGGTAAGGGGCCGAGCGAGGTTGCCGGCGAGGACGCGTCCGAGTCCAGTCAGGCCACCCTGTCCCGCACCGAACGCCTGCTGCAAGCGCAGCTCACCCTGGCTTTGCGCCTGATGCCGCCGTTGCGCGACGAGGTGCGGCGTCTGAGCGGGCGGGTGGCTCTGTAGCGGCGGCGCTCAGCTCGCTTCGTGGGTCTTTTGGGCCCGTTGGCGCCAGCCCAACCAGATGAGGGCTGCGCCCGTCAGGCCCACGGGCAGCAGCGAGCCCAGGTTCAGCCAGGTCCAGCCCTGCGTGGTGATCAATGCGCCCGAGGCAAACGAGGTGACGGCCATGGTGGCGAACACGCAGAAGTTGATGGCCGCCTGCGCCTTGTCTTTTTCTTCCGGGCGGTAGGCTTGCATGGCCAGCGTCGTGCTGCCGGTGAACAGGAAGTTCCAGCCCACGCCCAGCAGGAACAAGGCCACCGTGAACTGGTGCAGGTCTTGCCCAGTCAGGGCCACGCCGATGCAGGCGAGGTTCAGCACCACCCCTGCGCCCATGATGGTCAGCACGCCGTGGCGTTTGATCAGGTGGCCGGTGACAAAACCTGGGGCGAACATGCCGATCACATGCCACTCCAGCACGAAGGCAGCGTCGTCAAACGGCATGCCGCACACCTGCATGGCCAGCGGTGTGGCGGCCATCAGCAGGTTCATCACGCCATAGCCCAGGGCCGCACCCACGGCCGAGACGATGAACACGGGTTGGCGCATGATCTCGCCCAGCGGGCGGCCGGTGTCGGCGCCCTTGGCCTGGCGCACTTCGGGTGGGAACTGGACGCCCGCCATCACGAGCATGGACAGCAAGGCCACCCCCGCCAGCGCCAGGTAGGCGCCCAGGAAGGGCGTGCCCAGACCATCGCGGGTGTACTTGGCCAGGTTGGGTCCGATGACCGCGCCCAACAGCCCCCCCGCCAACACCAGGGAGATGGCTTTCTCGCGGAAGGCCGGGGTGGCCAGTTCGCCGGCGGCAAAGCGGTACAGCTGGCCATTGGCGCTGTAGTAGCCGGCCACCACCGTGGCCGTGACCAGCAGCCAGAAACTGCCCAGCCACAGGGCCAGCGCGCACAACAGGGCCGAGAGCAGGGCCACGCCCAAACCCAGCTGGAAAGACACCTGGCGTCCCCAGCGCTGCTGGCTGCGCGCGACCAGCCCCGTCGACAGGGCGCCCCCAACCACATAGCCCATCACCGGCAGGGTGGCCATCCAGCCCGCGGGTGCCAGGCTGAAGCCCACCAGGCCGTTGATGGCGATGAAGACGACGTTGTTGGTGAGGAAGAGCCCCTGGGCCGCAGCCAGAAGCCAGAGGTTCTTGTTCATGAAATGGGCCGATGTGCGAGTGGTTTCACATGATACCTGTCAGGGTATATTGGGTGTGTTTGGGGGTGTGCTTTGTTCGGGCATGTGCAAGGCCACTTCCAGCATGTCGATGAAGACGCGGGTCTTGGCAGGCATCAGTTTGCGCCCCGGAAACACGGCCCATGCCGTGTGAGAGGGCAGGCACCAGTCGGGCAGCACCCGGCGCAACTCGCCACGTTGCAACAAAGGCTGGGCGAACAGGTCGGGAACGGCCGTGATGCCCGCGCCGGACCGCGCCAGAATCAGCAGCAACTCCGGCTGGTTGGCCATCACGCGGCTGGGCGGTGAGCCTTCCCAGCGCTGCTCCCCCTGCATCAGCACCCAATGCCCGGGCTCGGTGGTGTCGCTGGCGCGACCGGGCAAACGCAGCGTGTCGTGTTGCAGCAGGTCCTGCGGGCAGGTGGGTTCGCCCCGCTCGGCCAGGTAGTGGGGGGAGGCGTACAGGCCATGGGTGAAGACGATCAGGCGACGCGCTGCCAGCAGGGCGTCGTCGGGCAGGGCCCCCATGCGCACCGCGATGTCGAAGCCTTCGCCCAGCAGGTCCACCCGCCGGGGCGACAGGTCCAGCTCCAGCGTGATGCGCGGGTGCAGCGCCACGAAGGCGGCCAGGGTGTCGGCCAGCAGCAAGGTGGCAAAGTCGCTGGGCATGGACACGCGCAGGCGGCCGCTGGGCGCCGCCTGCCGGTGCTCGCGCAAGGCGGTGACGGCCTCCACCTCGGCCACCACCTGGCGGGCGTGTTCCAGCAGCAGGCTGCCGAACTCGGTAAGGGTTTGACGCCGGGTGGTGCGCAACAGCAGGCGCTCGCCCAGGTGGGACTCCAGCCAGGCCACGCGGCGTGACACGGTGGACTTGGGCAAGCCCAGGCGCTCGGCCGCCCGGCTGAAGCTGCCCAGATCGGCCACGCGGGCAAAAATCAGCAGGTCATTGGCTTCGATGCCCGCCGTGGGTCCGGTGTACTGTTTCATGGGTGGATCAATGTTACCCATTTCAGGCACTTATCACAGGGATTGTTGAGGAATAAAGTTCATTCATCGACTCACCCACTTGGAGCCTCACATGAAGATCCTGCAAATCAATTCCAGCGCCCGCGTTGAAGGTGCCAATTCCACCCGTCTGGCCAACACCGTCACCGCCCGCCTGCAAGCCAAGCACCCCGGTGCCACCGTCACCGTGCGCGATCTGGCCGTGACCCCGCACCCCGTGCTGGATGCCGCCGCTCTGGGCGCGCTGTTCACCCCCGCCGATCAGCGTACCCCCGAGCAAGCCGCCCGCGTGGCCCTGGACGACGCCCTGATCGCCGAAGTCCAAGCCCATGACGCCATCGTGCTGGGCGTGCCGATGTACAACTTTGGCATCCCCGTGCAGCTCAAGACCTGGCTGGACGCCATCGCCCGTGCCGGCGTGACCTTCCGCTACACCGCCAACGGTCCGGAAGGCCTCATCCAGGGCAAGAAGGTGTACGTGGCCTTCGCCCGCGGCGGCATCTACCGTGACACCCCGGCCGACTCGCAAACACCGTACATCAAGACCATCCTGGGCTTCCTGGGCATGACCGATGTGAAGTACATCCACGCCGAAGGCTTGGCCATGGGCCCTGATGCCGTGGACAAGGGCTTCACGCAAGCCGAAGACGACCTGCTCGCCGCCATTGGCTGATCCACGGGATCTGTCCGCTGCCATCCGATCAAGGAGATTGACCCATGACCGATTCAGACACCGCTGTTGCCGTGCGCCAGTCGCGCACGGTCGAGCAAATGATCGTGGGCCATCCCACGTCGGACGGGGCGGGCGTCAAGCTCACCCGCGTGCTGACGCAGAACCTGCAGCGCCGGCTTGACCCCTATCTGATGCTCGATGCCTTTGGCAGCGACAACCCCGATGACTACATCGCCGGTTTCCCGGACCACCCGCACCGCGGCTTCGAGACCATCACCTACATGATCGCCGGGCGCATGCTGCACCGCGACAGCGCGGGCCACGAAGGTCTGCTCGAAAACGGTGGCGTGCAGTGGATGACGGCCGGACGCGGTGTGATCCATTCCGAAATTCCGCAGCAGGAAGACGGGGTGATGGAAGGCTTTCAGCTGTGGCTGAACCTGCCTGGCAAGGACAAGATGTCCGCGCCCTGGTACCGCGACTTTGGGGCGGGCGACCTGCCCAAGTTCACGACGGCGCAAGGTGTGGACGTGACGGTGATTGCCGGTGAAAGCCATGGCGTGCAGGGGGCGGTGACACGTGAAGCGTCGGCCCCCACGTACCTGGACCTGCATCTGCCTGCCGGTGCGCGCTTTGAGCAGGCTCTGCCCGCCGCGCACAACGCGTTTGTGTATGTGTACCGGGGCGAGGCACGCATTGCGGACACCGCGGTGCCGATGCAGCGCATGGCCATTTTGCGCAATGAGCCCGAAGCCGATGGCGTGGTGATCGAGGCCCAGACCGAGACGCGCATGCTCCTGATTGCAGGGCAGCCGCTCCATGAGCCGATTGCGCAATACGGCCCATTCGTGATGAACACGCAGCAGGAAATTTATCAGGCGGTCAACGACTTCCGGGCTGGCAGACTGGCGTGATGGCCGCTGACCACGTTGGGTTTCCCTGACGCGCAGCGGTTGCGCGTCAGGGGAAAGACAAAGGGCCCGTGCGTGAGCTACGGGCCCTTCTTACTTCTTACGTCAACGACGCGTCATCAGAAGCTGTGACGGATACCGGTGGCCAGGCCGATCTGGTTGCCGCCTGCGACCGTCGTGCCACCCGCCGCGCCGTTGCTCACGGACAGGACCTGTGTGCCGCTGTTGTCGATGCTGCCTGCGGTGGCGTACACGGCGGTGCGCTTGGACAAGGCGTAGGTGCCGCGCACAGCGAACATCAGCGATTTGTTGGCGCTGTCCTTGTACTTCAGGTGGAAGACCTGACCGTCGACCGTGACCTTGGGGGTGACGGGGTAGGCGGCGCCGACGTACCACATGTCGCTGCGCTTGGCGGCGGAGCCGTTGTGCTTGAGCGCGGTGCTGCCGTCGTTGTCCCGGCTCAGCAGGCCGGCGCCCAGCTTCACGCCGGCGACCTTGGCATACGCGCCCAGCGAGATGCGGCGGTCGGTGAGGTCGGAGCTGGTCAAGCCTGCAGGCGCCCAGGAGCCCGCACCACCTCGGATCTCGTCCACAGCCAGGGCGGCACCCCAGGTGGGCGAGTCGTACTTCGCCAGCACCGACCACTCACGGCAAGCCTTCTTGTCGGCGGCGTTTTCACCGCCGCAGTTCGTGCCACCGGGGTTGCCAGCCGTCGAAGCGTCGCGCCCCGTGCTGTACGTGCCGCCCACGGTCACACCCGAGAAGGTGCCCAGGTAGCCGATGGCATTGTCCGTGCGGGCATTGGGAATGTAGACATCGAGCGAGCCCGAGCCGAAGGTGTTGGGCCCCAGGATGTCCGAGCCCAGCAAGCCGTGGAACAGCATCGTGTACTGGCGACCCAGCATCACCGAACCCCAGTTGCCGCTCAGGTTCACGAAGGCCTGACGACCGAACAGGCGGTTGCCCTGGTTGAACGAGCCGGTGTCGGCGCCAAAGCCCGACTCCAGCGTGAAGCCAGCGCGCAGGCCGCCACCCAAGTCCTCGCTGCCGCGCAAGCCGAAGCGCGAGGGCACCGAGCCCGTGAAGCCGGGCATGCGGGTGAGGCTGTCGCCATTGGGGCCGGTCTTGCTCAGATGTTCCACGGCCACGTCCACGATGCCATACAGGGTGACGCTGCTTTGAGCGCTGGCCAAGGTGCCGACAAGCGCCAGACCGGCGCCAAAAATGTACTTTTGCATGAGAGTCTCCTCGGTGATAACGGTGCTCGTCGAATGGCCGCCGTAGGCATTCTGAAGCACACTGATCGTCAGTGTACAAACAGCATGTCTTTGATGAGAAGCAGGAAAAACCCCTGTGACTTTTTGACTTGGCTCAAGGGAAAGCACTAAGGGATAATCCGGACAGTCATGTCTACACTGACCGTTTGCTTGCTGATGATCAGCATACTGTTGTTATAACCGAGGAGCTTCGCATGCACGCCATTCCTTCTTTGCGCACCCTGATCAGCGGTGTGGTCCTGTCGACGCTGGCCCTGGGCGCCCAGGCTCAGGCGCTCAAGCTGGGTCACATCGTTCCCCCGACCCACGTGTGGCACAAGGTGGCCCTGCAGATCTCGGCCGATCTGGAAAAGGCTTCGGGCGGCAAGATGAAAGTCGCGGTCAGCCCGCTGCAGAAGCTCGGCAACGAAGGCCAGATGATCAACCTGATGCAGGCCGGTGCCCAGCAGTTCGGCATCTTCACCGTGGGCTTCATGTCCAACCGTGAAGAGTCCTTCCAGGCCTGGTCGTTGCCCTACGTCTTCAAGGATGTCGCCCACGCTTCGCGCGCCGCCAGCACCCCGGCCGCCAAGGAAATGCTCAAGCGCCTTGACCAGCACGGTCTGGTCGGCATGGGCTACGCCTTCGCCGGTCAGCGTCACGTGTTGTCGGTGCAGCCGGTGGTCTCTGCCAAGGACTTGGCCAACAAGAAGGTACGCTCGTTCCCGAGCCCCATCTACAACGACTGGTGGAAGGCCAACGGCGCTGCGCCCACCGCCATGCCCTTGTCTGAAGTGGCCCCGTCGCTCACCACCAAGCTGCTGGACGCTGTCGACGTGGACCTTGACGCCCTGGTCGGCCTCAAGTTCCACCAACAGGCGCCCAACCTGACCCTGACCAACCACATGGCCTTCCCGTCGGTGATCGTGGTGTCGAAGAAGTGGTGGGTGGCCCGCACACCGGCCGAACGCGACATGATCACCAAGGTCATCGCCAACGCCGAGAAGGCCGGTTACCAGATGGCTGTCCAGGCTGAAGCTGACAACCTCGCCAAGGCCAAGGCTGATGGCGCCAAGGTCGTGAACGCTGACATCAAGTCCTTCCAGGCCGTGGGTGCCCAGGTGCGTGACAAGTACACCGCCAAGAACCCGCTGATCAAGGCCTTCTACCAGCAAGCCAAGGACCTGTGAGGGAGAGGGGCGCCATGTTCCAATTGATTCAGAAACTAGACCGTGGCGTCGCCTCCGCGGAACGTGCGCTGGTGGTGGCGCTGACAGCGGCCATCACGGTCATCATGATGGCCCAGGTCATCCTGCGCTATTTCTTCAGCTCGCCCATTTTCTGGGCGGAAGAAATCTCGGTTCAGCTGTTGGTGTTCGTCACCCTGTTCGGCCTGTCCTTGCTGGTTCACCAGAGTCAGCTGGTCACGATCGACTTCTTGCCCCGTGCCTTGCCGTTGCGTGCCCGCCATGCGCTGTTGGCCGTGCTGGGCACCATCACCCTGGTCCTGTTCGCCTACATCGGCTGGCTGAGCTGGGAGTGGGTGCAGCGCGATGACGTGCGCATCGAGCTCAGCGCCACCACCCAACTGCCCCGTTGGTACAACTACTCTGCCGTCCCGCTGGCCCTGGCTCTCCTGGTCTGGCATCAGTTTGTCGCCATCCTGCGTGATCTGCATGTGGTCGTGAAGGGAGCCGCTCAATGACCGCTTTGATCATCTTTTTCGGCCTGCTGTTTGCCGGCCTTCCCATCGTGGCCACCATCCTGGCGGGCGCGATTGCCTTCATGGCCACCAACGACCTGTCGGTGCTGTTCGACTCGATCCCCATCCAGTTCTACGGGGCGCTCGAGATCAACAGCCTGTTGGCCATTCCGCTCTTCCTGTTGGTGGGCGAGATCATGAACAAGGGCGGGCTCACCCAACGCCTCATCGCCGTCACGGAAGTGCTGGTCGGTGGCGTGCGTGGTGGTTTGGCTTACGCCAACCTGTTCACCAACGCAATGGCGGCCTCCATCCTGGGTTCGGCCGTCGCGCAGATTGGCGTCATGAGCAAGGTCATGATCCCGGCCATGGAGCGTGCGGGCTACAACCGCGCCTTCTCGGGCGCCGTCACGGTCTCGTCCGGTCTGCTCGGTCCGATCATCCCGCCCTCCATGCTGATGATCATCTACGGCGTGGTGGCGGTGCAGCCGATTGCCCCGCTGTTCATCGCCGGCATCGTGCCCGGCATCCTGATCGTCATCGCGCTGGCGCTGGTCATCTTCCTGTACGGCGTGTTCGGCCCGGGTTTGCCCAAGGGTGAGCGCGGCCACCGCTCCGAGTCGTTCAAGATCGTGATCGCCGGCGTCGTGCCTGGGCTGATCCCGGTCGTCGTGATCGCCGGCATCATGCTGGGCATCATGACGCCGACCGAGTCGGGTGCCGTGGCCTCCATCATTGCGCTGGGGCTGGGCTTCGCCTACCGCGAGATCAAGGTGCGCGATCTGGGCAAGATCATGCTGGACGTGGCCACCAACACCGCCACCATCACCGGTCTGATCGCCGCCGCCTCGGTGCTGAGCTGGGCGCTGGCCTTCCAGGGCGTGCCCGACCTCGTCGTGGAATGGATGAAGAGCCTGACGGATTCGCCCTTCGTGTTCCTGCTGCTGGTCATTGTCATGATGCTGATCCTGGGCATGTTCCTGGAAAGCATCAGCGTCCTGATCGTGGTGGTGCCGCTGCTCATGCCTGTGGTCACGGCCCTGGGCATCGATCCGATCCACTTTGGTGTGATCTGCACGGTGGCCACGGTGATCGGGCTGGTCACGCCGCCGGTCGGCCCAGGGCTGTACATCGCGATGGTGCAGGCCGACATCCGCATGGGGGCCTTGTTCCGCGCGACCATCCCGTTCCTGATCGCGGTGCTGGGGGTGCTGGTGCTGGTGGCTGCCGTGCCGCAATTGTCGACCTGGTTGCCCGCCTTGATGACCTCGAAGTAAGGCCCCGGTCAGGCGTCTGACCGAGCCCGCCGCAGTGCAGATCACCGTCTGCAGTGCGTGCGGGCTTTTTTGTGCGTGTGTGTGGATGTCAGACTGCGGCTGTCTGCCATTTCACGCAACGCGTCATGGCATTGATAATGCTGGATAACCCTTGAACAGGTCGTCCCATGTCATTGACAAAGTCTGCTGTTTCGCTTTCCCTGGCGCTGCTCGCCTCGGCCGTTTCGTCGTCTGCCCTGGCGGCCGAACCACTCAAGATCGGCATGGTGCTGCCCTTGAGCGGACCCTATGCGGCCTATGGACAGCAGATTGAGCGTGGCGCGCGCGTGTACCTGCAGCAACACGGCGGCAACATCGCTGGGCGCAAGGTGGAGCTCATCCTCAAAGACGACACCGGCGTCGCGCCCGAGGTCAGCAAGCGTGTTGCGCAAGAGTTGCTCAGCACCCACAAGGTTGACATCCTGGCTGGCTTCGGTTTAACCCCGGGCGCACTCGCTGTCGCCCCGCTGGCCACCGCCGCGCGCAAGCCCATGATTGTGATGAATGCGGCCGCGTCCAAGGTCACGACCCAGTCCAACTACATTGTGCGGGTGTCGCAAACGCTGCCCCAGGTCACGGCACCTTTGGCCACCTGGAGCGCGATGAACCGCGTGCGCAAGGTGTTCACCCTCGTGAGCGACTACGGCCCCGGCCACGACGCCGAAACCGAGTTCAAGCGCACCTTCAAGTCACTGGGTGGCGAGATCGTGGGCGATGCCCGCATCCCGGTGGGCCAGCTCGACTTCGTCAAGGTGTTGCCGCGCATCAAGGCCACGCAACCCGACGCCGTGTTCCTCTTCGTGCCACCGGGTGAACAGACCGTGGCCTTCACCAAGGCCTTTGCCCAAGCCGGGCTCGACAAGGCAGGGGTGCGCATCATCGCCACCGGCGACCTGACCGAAGAAGGCTCGCTGGACGCCATGGGTGACAGCGCCCTGGGCCTGATCACGGCACACCACTACTCTGAAAACCACAACTCGCCCGAGAACAAGGCTTATGTGAAGGACTACACCCAGGCCTACCCAGCCAGCCGCCCCAATTACATGTCGGTGGGCGGCTATGACGGCCTGCAGCTCATTGCCAAGGTGCTGGCCAAAACGGGTGGTGACGCCAGTGGGGACCGCTTCGTGGCCACGGCCAAGGGCCTGAGCTGGACCAGCCCGCGCGGTGTGATGTCCATCGACGCCAGCACCCGCGATGTTGTGCAGACCGTGTACATCCGTAAGGTGCAGCGCGTCAATGGCAAGCTGCAGAACGTGGAGTTCGACAAGGTCGCCAACGTCAAGGACCCTGGCAAGGAGTGAGTCGCTGACAGAGCGCCCAGCCTTTGCCGGGGCGGGCGCCCATCATCACAGCCCGGCGTTCTTCAGGCGGTTGGCCTGTTGACGGTACACCTCCACCGGGTTGGTTTCGAACAAATGCACCAGCCCGAAGAGCTGGTTGACCTCGTCGAGGTGGTTCATCTTGTAATTGGTGCGGATGACCTGGCCCAGGTTCATCGAGCAGGTGGACACCAACCCGTCATTGGTTTTGCCGTTGAAGAAGGCGCCGCTCAGCGCCATGACGCCATCGCTGATGTCCAGCAAGTTGGTGATTTGCTTGTTGCCGCCCCAGGAGTAATAGCGCACACCCTGGACCACGTAGGCGCCCTCACCGCAGGCGGTGGTGGGAATGCCGGCCGGGAACTTCTGATTGAACTTGAGCGAGCCGGCCGTGCTCAGCGACTCCAGCGCCGCTTCGGCGTTCCGGGGCAGTTCGCCGTTGCCCGACAGGGTCTGAATCAGGCTCACGAGTGTGGTGTCAACCAAGCTCGCGACCGCACCGGTGATCGGGCTGCCGTTGGGCAGCACGCCGCGCAAGGCATCGGCGAAATCGGAGCCGCGGTTCACCCCGCCCACACTGCTGACCGAGGCCACCAGCTCAGGTGCAACCCCCGCCACGTAGCGAGCGGTGGGGCCGCCATGGCTGTGTCCCACGATGTTGACCTTGCTGGCCCCGGTGATGGCCAAAATCTCCTTGACCTGCTTGAGCAACTGCTCACCACGCACCTCGGTGGAGTTGGCCGCCGAGACCTGGGTTACGTACACCTGGGCGCCGCTGGCGCGCAAGGCTGCGGGGACCTTGTGAAAGTAGTCCACGGTGCCAGCGATGGAGTCCCACCCGAAGAGACCATGCACCAGCACGATCGGGTACTTCGTCTGGGTGTAGCCTGCTGCCTGAGCTTGGGCAGACGGCAGCGCGCAGGTGAGGGCGGCGGCCGCGGCGATCAAGGCGGAAGCAAAACGTGTTTTCATGATGGTCTCCGTGATGAATATGCGCCCAGGCGCAACTTCTCTCTCTCGCTGAAACTCGCTTCTTTGTAGGCTTCTGCGGCCGCTTCATCGGTTTGGCGCAGGCTCAGGTACTGCTGCACCCGTGCCTGCCAGGCGGCTTCTTCGGCGTCGAGCACGGCCAGGCGTTGCGCGGCATCGGCCCCCACCAACTGTGTGCGGATGGCCTGTACCTCTTGGACGCTGGCGCCGCGTTCGCGTGCCTCGGCCACCGCCTCGCTCACGGTCAGATGCAAGACCGGCTCGGTGCGGTGCGCTTGTTGCTCGGGGGGCAGCTGCGCGGTCAGTTCGGCCAGCTTGCGCTGCTTGTCGGCGTCACTCAGCGCAGCGTCTTGCATGATGTGCAATCGCGCGAGCGTTTCTTCGTCTTGTGCATCGTCAGGGCCAAACAGCTGGGCGATGTCCGTGGGCTGGAAGTGGCGTGCCCGCACGTCACGCATGGCCTGCAACTGTTGCGACAGGGCGGCAGCTTGCTGCGTACCCGCTGGCAGCGGCGTCAGGCGGGCGAGCTCGGTCTTGTACGCAAGGTAGGCCTCCAGCAACTGCTTGGCGCGGGCCATACCCGATGCATTGAGCTCGTCGCGCAGGTCGGCCAGGATGTCGGCCTGGATGGCTTCCACCGACTTTTCGCCGTAGGTGGTCAGCCAGTAATCGAAGCGCCGGATGAGATCTGGGCTGAGCCGCAATTCGCCTCGGCCGTCATGCAAGGTGCCATCTGGCGCGGTCCCCACCAGAGACGGCGCAGGTGTGGGCTGGATGATGCCTTGCTCAGCTGGGTCAGCTTGATGGGCGGTGAGACTCGTCACGGTCGCTTCACCGTCCTGCCATGCCCGGGCACCGTAGACCCCCAACGCGGCGACCACCGCCGCCACTGCAAACCAGCGGACGCGCTGCATGCGTGAGTTGGACGTGAGGGTGATCCCGTTGTGCATGAAACTGCTCTGCTCAAGGTTCTCGGGGCATTCATCGACGCAGGTCGACGATTGCATCAGGCAATGTGACGATGCGATGAAGATTCGGTCACACGCTGTGATTTAAGCGCGCTGTCGCAGGGCGTGACATTGGTGAATCCCCCTGTTGGGGGTATCCCTGCACATGGGTACACACCCGCTGAGGCTCCTCTGCTGGCAGCAAAGGTCTCAGGGCGCAATCTTGCGTTTGAGCGCACGGGTCACCGGCAGCGGCAGGTTGGGCAGCGAGCGCAGCACCCAGGGCAACACCTTGCGTTTCACGCCGTTCAGCGACTCTGGCACCATGACCTCGATCAGGTGGGGGCCGTCGTGGCTGAAGGCGTAGGTCATGGCCTTGACCAGGTCTTCGGCGGTGCTCACGCGCACACCGTGCACCCCCATGCCCTGGGCCAGTTGGGCAAAGTTGAGCACGGGGCCATTCAGGTCGAGCTGCGATTTGGCTTTGGCGCCGGCCGATGCTGCGCCCACGCGTTCGAGCTCGATGTTGAGCACCGAGTAGGAGGCGTTGTTGAAGATGATCGAGGTGACGTTGAGTTTCTCGCGCGCCATCGTCCACAGCGACTGAATGGTGTACATCGAGGTGCCGTCACCAATCAGGGCCAGCACCGGTCGATCCGGGCAGGCGATGGCCGCGCCGATGGCATTGGGCAGTCCCTGACCAATCGCCCCCCCTGTCAGGGTGATCAGATCGTGGCGGGGCGCACCGGCGGTCATGGCCGGCAGCATCAGGCCCGAGGTGATGGCCTCGTCCACGATGATGGCGTTGTCGGGCAGCAGGTGGCCAACCGCCTTGCACACCTTTTCGGCAGTGAGTCGGCCGCGCGGGCTGCCAGGGCGTTGTGCTGGCTGCAACTCGGGCGTGGCGGTGGCCGCCCCCAGTGCGCGGACCAGCTTGTCCAAACTGCCGGCGGTATCCTGTTCGGGGGTGGCGAGCGTGTGCACGGTGCAGGTCTCCGGCGTCAGCACGCTCTTCTTGCCGGGATAGGCGAAGAACGACACGGGCGCCTTGCTGTCCACCAAAATCAGGTGCTCGATGTCGGCCAGTTGCACCCCAGCCAGTTCGGCCAGATAGGCGATGCGCTCTACCGGCGGCAGGCCGGCACCCCGTTCGATGCGTGTGGGGAAGGTATCTGCCAGCAGCTTGACGCCGCTGTGGGCCGCGAGGCGCGCGGCGGCCAGCAGACTGGTTTCGCGCAGGGCGCGGCCACCGAGCAGCAGGGCCGCTTTCTTGCCGGAGCGGATGACATCGGCAATGGCCGCCACGGTGGCGTCATCGGCCACCGCGTGCGCGGCAGGTGCGGGCCGGGCGCAGGGCACGCCACCTTCGCCCCACGACACGTCCGCCGGCAGGATCAGCGTGGCGACCTGGCCGGGCAGACCGCGGGCGGCGACGATGGCATCGACCGCGTCCTTGCACAGCTCGGCCGTGCTTTGCGAGGTGCGCACGAAGCCGGGGGACACGTTGCGCGCCACGGTCTCGATGTCGGACTGCAACTGCGCATCGAACTTCACGTGGTAGGTGGCATGGTCGCCCACGATGTTCACCACCGGCACCTTGCCCTTGCGGGCGTTGTGCAGGTTGGCCAAGCCGTTACCCAGGCCGCAACCCAGATGCAGCAACGTGGCCGCCGGCTTGTCGGCCATGCGGGCATAGCCATCGGCCGCGCCGGTGGCCACCCCTTCAAACAGGGCCAGCACGGCACGCATTTTGGGTTCGCCATCCAGCGCCGCCACAAAGTGCATTTCGCTGGTGCCAGGGTTGGTAAAGCAGACGTCGATCCCTGCATTGACCAAGGTTTTCATCAAGGCTTGTGCGCCGTTTGACATGGGTGGTGTTCCTTCTAATGGGTCAAGTGGTGGCGATGGCCGCAGTGGTGGTGGGGGGCTGCAGTCGGCGCATGGTCAGGGCAAACAGCAGGCCCCCGGCATACATGGTGACGCCGTAGAGTGCGCCGGGAATGGCCATGGCATCGTCCTTGAGCACCGTGCTGGCAATGACCAGTGCCAGCGCGGCGTTCTGCACGGCCGTTTCAATGCCCAGGGTCACCGACTGGCTGCGCGACAGCCGCGCGGCCCACGCCATGGCAAAGCCCACGCACAGCATGCTGATGTTGAGCAGGAGTGCAAAGGGCGCCAGCGTGGTGAAGTTCTCGCGCAGCAGCGCCCAATTCTTGGCCACCGCCAGCACCACGATCAGCACGAACAGCAGCGTGGCGGCGCGCGTGGCACGCGGCTCAAAGCGCTGCGCCCACAGGCTCCAGCGATGGCGCGCGAACATGCCCAGGCTCACCGGCACGCCCATCACCAGCGCCACCTGCCCCATCATCATCCCCACGGGCACATCCACCGCTCGGGCTGCACCCATGTAGTGGCCCAGTGCCCAGCTGACGACCAGGGGCAGCGTGAAGATGGTCGCGACGCTGGCCACCGCAGTGAAGCTCAGCGCCAGCGCCACATCGCCACGTGCCAGGTAGGTGAGCAAGTTGGAGGTGGATCCCGTCGGGCAGGCCGCCAGGATCATGAAGCCGACGGCGAACACCCCGGTCATGCCCCAGACACTGAGCAGCATAAAGCACGCCAGCGGCAGGATCACGAAGTGGCACACCACCCCCACCAGCAGCGCGCGTGGCTGGGTGAAGATGCGCTGGAAGTCGCCCACCGTCAGCCCCAGTCCCAGCGAAAACATGATGAAGGCCAGGATGAGCGGCAGCAGCACGCCCGAAACGATGTCTCCTTGCATGGTGACTCCTCAGTGTCCGTGGGTGATGAAGCGGGCCGCCGCACGTGCGGTCAGGATGCAGCCCGGCAGGAAGGTGCCCTCCAGCGAGCGCTTGCCGCTCGCCCCCCCGCCGCCAAAACCGGCGGCCTCGCCCACGCAAAACAGGCCTTCCACCGGCTGGTTTTGCGCATCCAGCACGCGGCTGTGCAGATCGGTGCGCAGGCCGCCCAGGCTCTTGCGCGTGATCAACTGCATGTGAATGGCGATGAACGGCCCGGCCGATGGCATCTGCAGCGGCGCCGGCTTGCAGGTGCGCAGGCGGTCCGGTCCCCACTGGCGCGCATGCAGGATGCGGCGAATCTGGTCGTCATTGTTCAGGCGCTTGCCGTGGTGGAAGTTGGCATCGAAGGCGTCGGCCGTCGCCTTGAGCACGGCCGCATCGATGTCATGTGAGCAAGTCAGCGCGTTCATCTTGGTCGCCAGCCCTTGCAGCGTGTCGTCGACGATGAAGTGCGGGCTTTCCTGCTGCATCTGACGCACCAGGCGATGATTGCCGAGCAGGGTTTCCTTCACAAAGCGGATGAACTGCTTGTCGCGGATGCGCGGGTTGTGTTCCGCCCCGGAGATGGCGAACTCCTTGGCGGCAATGCGCCAGTTCAGCAGGTGCCAGGTCCAGGGCTTGTCCTGCTCCGCCACGCGCTGGCACAGCCAGTTCGTGTCAAAGCCCGTCACCAGCGGCGCTGGCCCGATGCGTTCGCCCCGGTGGTTGAGCCACAGCGCCGACTTGCAGGGAATGGCCGACAGACCGTGCCCTTCGAAGTGCGGATACGGATGCGGAAAACCTGCGGCGTAGTTCCACATGTCGCCCGCGTGTGTGATCTGTCCACCCAGCTCATCGGCCACCAGATGGTGCAGTTTGCCGTCCGCAAACGGATGGGCTCCATTGAGCATCGTCGCAGGCAAGGGTCGATCTGAGAGCCAGTTGGCCCGGCACTCCTCGTGGCCGCCATTGAGGCCACCCATGGCCAGCACGACGACCGGCGCACTGAACCGCACGACTTCACCGCTGTCTTCATTCAAGGCGATGGCCCCACTCACCTTGCCGCCCACATGATCCAGCTGCGTGATGCGATGACGGTGCAGCAGCCTCAAGCGTCCGTTGCGGTTGGCGCGATGCAAGGCGGCCACCATGCAACGCACCAGTTCGCGCGAGGTGCCCCACAGCACGTGGTAACGCGGCAGGCTGTTGCCCTCGCCATGCAGGCCTCGCTCCACCCAGTTCACCGCAGGCATGAACTTGAGGCCTTCGGCCTTCAGCCAGTCATGCACCTCGGACCGTGAATGCTCGACGTAGTAGCGCGCCCATTGCATCGGCCATTCGTCTTGCGGATCCAGCTCGCCAAAACGTATCCAGTCGCGCAGTGCCACGTCCGGCGTGTCGGGAATCTTCATGCTGGCCTGCAGGGGCGTGCCGACCAAGGCCATGCCGCCAAAGGCCCACAGTGCCAGACCGCCCAGGCGCTCGGGGGTGTCGCGATCGACCACGGTGACGGTCTTGCCGGCACGCAGCGCTTCCAGCGCCGTGACGAGCCCTGCGAGGCCGCCACCCGCCACGAGGATGTCCGAGGCAATGAGCTGTGTCATGGGTAGGCAGATTCCTTCGTTGTGATTTGGGGGGCCATTTGCCGCAAGGCTGTGACAGATACAAAGATATATCGCTAGGATGGCGACAGTTTGACTTTGAGGGCCAACTAAATTGACTTTGCAGGCCACTGTATCGATGGGCTGGGTGCGCACGGTGATCGAGGCGGCCCGGCAACTCGGGGTAGACCCTGGGGCGCTGTTGAAGGCGGCCGGCATCCCCGAGGCCGACCTGCAGGCCGAGCGCTGGCCCATCGACCACATCACCCGGCTCTGGCATGCCGCCCAAGCCTGTACCGGCGACCCCGGCTTTGGCCTGAAGGTGGGCACGGGCGTGAGTCCGGCCAGCATCAATGTGGTGGGCTTTGCGTTGCAGTCGGCGGCCACGCTGCGCGAAGCCATCGTCATGGTGCAGAAATACCAGCGCCTGATCTCTGATGGCGGACGCTTCCAGATGCTGGCGGGCCAGACCGCGACCTGGGTGGTCTACCACCCCCAGCAGGGACGCCTGGCCTTCAGCCCCGCTCAGATCGAAGCCGTGCTGGCGACCGTGGTGCGGCTGGCCGGCTGGCTCACCGGGACGGCGTTTCGGCCGGTGCGGGTGCAGTTCAGCCAGGCCCAACTCGCACCGGCGCAGGACTATCGCCGCGTGTTCGGCTGCCCGGTGGAATTTGAGCAGGCGCTCAGCGGGCTGTTGGTGGACAACGCCGTACTGGACCAGCCGCTGCCCCAGGCGGACGCGCAATTGGCACAGATGCACGAGCGCTACACCGCCGCCCGTCTGGCCGCATTGGCCATCGACAGCGTGTCCGCCCCCGATGTGCGGCAGTGGCTGCGGCTGCAGATGGGGCCGCAGGTGCCGCGGCGCGCGCAGGCGGCGCAGGCGCTGGGCGTGAGTGAACGCACCCTGGCGCGGCGCCTGGCAGCCCAGGGGCAGACCTTCGAAAGCTTGTTGGACGAGGTGCGCCGCGAGCTGGCCCTGCAAGCGGTCGCCGACCCGCAGCGGTCGCTGGCCGAGATCGCGCAGTCGCTGGGCTTTGCCGAAGCCAGTACCTTTTATCGTGCCTTTTGCCGCTGGACCGGGCTGCCGCCCGTGCGCTGGCGCCGGCAGGGCCAGCAAGCGGCTTCGGGCCGCCCATCATGAGGAGATGCAAGTGAGTGTGTACGACTACATCATCGTCGGGGCGGGTTCGGCCGGCTGCGTGCTGGCCAATCGCTTGTCGGCCAATCCCGACAACCGGGTCTGCCTGCTGGAGGCGGGGCCGAGCGATCGGACGTACTGGATTCGCAATTGCAACCCGCTGAACATGCTGATGTGTTGGCGCCGACCGAAAACTGAGCCACGTATGAGGGGTGTGCCGATCTAAAACTGAGCCAGGTGTTCAACCTACCCTGCTGCTTTTTGATG